>Ga0193719_10000123_pt1 | contig 25334 bp, 33 predicted proteins | sample U2a2metaG_FD_160103 | JGI IMG/M metagenome (GOLD analysis project Ga0193719, IMG submission 160103) | Soil microbial communities from a riparian zone of the East river system, Colorado, United States - U2a2 | ecosystem: Environmental > Terrestrial > Soil > Riparian zone | place: USA: East... | reverse complement strand
AAAGTGGATCCTGCCCTGGTAGAACTGGACAAAGAAGGAAAACCCCTGGGCGTCCGCTACGACGACATCCCCATAAGGTTGCTCAACGAATTCCTCAAAGAACACAAAAAAGTTGAGGAACAGCAGGCGAGCATCACCGCACAACAGGCGACCATTGCCGAACAGCAGTCAAGCATTGCCGAGTTGAAGTCAACGGTCGCGCAGCAGCAAAAAGGGATGGAGGTGCTCACAGCCCAGCTCGATCAACAGGCTGCGCAAATCCAAAAAGTGAGGGCAGACCTTGAAGCGAGCAAACCTGCGCCGCAAATGGCCGTGAATAATCAATAAGCTGCCGACCCAATAACACAGCCTAATCCGCAATCAGCCGTCACGCTCCACTGCGTGGCGGCTTTTTGTTTCGCCCCGCTCATCACTCTTTGAACTCGCCGTGTGGCCGTGTTTCTCGTCCGCTTAATTTGCCTGATTTGGAGAGGAGCTGTTGCTTGGCTTCACGCCAATCCGAATCCGCGTCGCCCGGGAGCGCAAATCTGCTGCGGTGTTCGGAAATGACGTAGGCTCGGAGGCGAATCTCCTCGTCCGACGGCTCGGTAAGTCGTGCCGCTTCGGGAGGCATTGGGGCGGCTGCCAAAGCCGGAGCTAGTTCGGGTGTCTGCGGGGTCGAATCCGGTGCAGAATGGTGATCATCGGCCGATGCGGGTGTCGCACTCGCCTCAGCGGCTCTTTTCGTGGCCCACCTGGCTTTCATCGCGGCCGCAAGTTGCGCACGGCGTTCCGGTGAGAGATTGAGTTTTCTCTTCGCTTTTTTGCTGGCGCTTGGCTCCTTCGACTCGGTCGTCTGCGTAGGAGACTTCTTTTCGATTGGCGTAGAAGGCTTGGGAGCCGGGCGAGCTGCAATACCGCGTGCAGCCGGTTTCCTCGCAGCTTTCATCGCCTTCGCTGCCTGTGCCGCCTGCAGCTTCTGCCTTAGCTTGGCCAGCTTTTTTTGGCCTTCTTGAAGCCGCTTCTCAAGTCGCCTGATCCTTTTATTTAAATTCTTCAGCTTCATGGCCTGCCCGCCGATGATACCCAGTTGCCCAGCGTGGGTCTATAAATCCAAAAGTAACTCATAAAGGAAAAGCAATGATGAGAGTATTAAAACCCCTGCAAGACAAGGCCACAACCGGCGCGGGCAAAAGGCTTGTGCTACCAGAGCCGCGCAGGGTTAGGTTTCTCATCCGCGGAGAAGGGCCGGTATCAGCCGGAGCGGTAACGATTGAGTGTTGCCCGGAATCTACAAAGGCTGGCAAGTTTTGGATGGAGTTGGCAACCATTCCCGTGCCCGCCGATAATGGTCTGGCGCAATATTACACTGAGGAAGCTTCCGGCCTTTTCAGGGCGCGTATTTCGCGGCCTGTGAGCAACGGAACTGTAACTGTGACACCCTTGGTTTCCCGTGGTCGCCCAGACCAGCCGGACCGGACAAAGGTTGTATGACGCCAGCGAGGATGAGCGCCAGGCGCGCCGAACGCAAGGCATCACCACTCTTTGAAATCGCCAGCTTGCTCGTGCGTTTCGATCACGTTGCCCGCTTCATCGTAAACGCGGGTGACGGCGTCATCTGGGCGGGCCGGAAAACCCGGCTCCCCCAGCCGCTACTCCTGTCCGGAAGCACCAGCACCGGGAGGTTGGCCACCGAGGCTTTGCAAGAGTGACGGGGGCAGGCCCGAGTTAGGCGACGGCAAGTTGCCGGGCGGTCGGCTGCAACGCGGCGACGGCATTAGTCAATTCCACTAGGGACACGGGTTTGCTTAGGCAAACGCATGCACCGTTCGCATAAGCGAGGGCGCTTGCATGCCCTGAATCTTTCTCGACGACAACAAGCGTTGGCAGTTGCTCATAGCAGCCATGAATGGCACTCAGCAATGTCATTCCATGGCAATCTTCACCAAAAGTCATGATAGCGAGATCCAGCTCGCGCCCTCGTTGACAGGCAATTTGTAATGCACCAGAGACGGTTCGGGCGATCAGGAAAATGGTATCGGTGCCGAGAAGGGCCTGTCTTACCACCGATTCGAATTCGGTGTCGGATGTGAAGAGAAGCACCCGCCGTTCTTTCATGATTAGTCCTCCATGCGGCTAAGGCAAAAATGTGGACACCTGCGCATGCTATTCCGTTCATTTTATCTTTGAGCATCACGTTTACGGACTGATCTTTGGGAAGCCACCAGCCTGCGAGAAAAGGCAACCGACCGGCGAACTCAGGGGTTTCCAGTCCGCGGCGTGCTTATTTCAGCGCGACCGGCTTCTTCGCTTCTTCGACGAGTTTTTCAAAACGCAGATCGCGGCGGTCGGCTGACTCCCAGTCGGCGGAGCTGCTCCTCTCAGGTCATTCTCCGGCGCACATGGCTTCGACGATGCACGCAGGTTCCCCACTTCATTTCTCTCGTAAACGTGTGCACGGATGCTGTCCTGGTTTTTTTGAGTGCAACGGTGCGCGCTTCAAAACCGAAACGGCCCTTCGCAGATACTTTGGCTCACTTTACGCCGGTCATTGGGGCTCTCACGCTTCTGTAGCTTTTCTGGTAGCAGCTCTTTCCCGCCCGGTTTGCCGACGGCCGCCATTGCTTCCACGTGGAATTCATCGGGGATGCGCAATTTCACTCGCGCACGTTCGTAGTCAAAACCTTCCATGCCGTGCACGACGAGACCCTGCCGGCAGCCTTGCAGCGCAAAGTTCTGCCATGCTGCGCCGGTGTCATACGAATGCGTTCTCGATGGTTCGCCGTCGTGATCGAAAACCTTCCGCGAGATGAAGACGACGAGCGCAGCCGCATTTTTCGCCCAGGATTTGTTCGCCTCGACAAGTAAATCGAAAAACACCGGCCAATGTTCGGTGCCACAGCGCGCGTAGAGAGCGCGCCACGGTTGAGCGTTAAATGAGGAGGGCGCCCAGCGAGCGGCCTCAAAGAGTCGCATCAATTCCTCCTCTGCAATTTCTTCCCCGGACATTGCCCGCGGCGACCAGCGGTCGAGCAGCAGCGGTTCAATGGGGAAGTCTGCTTTGCGGATTTCGCTTCCTCTAATCATAACTGGCTACATCGTATCTGACTCGGCTCGAATACACGAATCGGTCGCGCGTAGAAATTATCTCTTTGGGGATACGACATGCGTCATCAGTTGCGCACATTGGCGCTATCCGGTCCCGATACTTTCTTTGAACGAGAAACTTCGAGATTGGAATTTGCTGACGAACAAGCCATTGTCTTCGAATGAAAATCGCCACAACCATCATCCGCATTCTTCTTGGATTGATGTTCGTCGTCTTCGGCTCGAACTTCTTTTTAAATTTCATTCCCATGCCGCCGCCGCCGCCAGGTCTGGCTGGGGATTATTTCAAGGTTTTCGCCGCCAGTGGTTACATGTACGTGGTTGGCGCCATGCAACTGCTCGGTGGACTATTATTGCTGATCGGCCGTTTCGTACCGCTTGCCCTGACCATTCTTGCCGCGATGATCTTCAACATCCTGGTTTTTCACGTTTTGATGGCTCCCGAAGGTCTGGCGATGGCAATCGTCGTCACCGTGCTCGAACTTTTCCTGGTTTGGTCATATCGCGATCGCTTCGCGGGAATTCTGCGCCCCTGATTTCGACATGAGTGCACAACAGAGCAACAAAACGCCGGCCAACGTTGTCGTGCACGGCAACGCGGGCGGATTTCTGCAGGAGGTTGTCAGCGGGAAACATAATTTACGCGCGGACGAGCCTGTGAGCGCAGGCGGAAGCGATGCCGCCCCGGGTCCGTACGATTATCTTCTTATTGCGCTTGGCGTCTGCACGTCGATGACGGTCGGCTTGTATGCGCGACGGAAACAATGGCCGCTAGAGAATATCATCGTGTCGCTTCGGCATTCGCGCATCCACGCAAAAGATTGCGAAGAGTGCGAGACGAAAGAAGGCATGCTCGACCAAATCGATACAGAGATCGAACTGACCGGGTCATTAAGCTCAGAACAACGCGCGAAGTTGATGGAGATCGCCGCGAAATGTCCTGTTCATCGGACGCTAAAGTCGGAGATCAACATCCGGCTGCAGGCTGCTGAGAAATCATCCGCTTCGTGAAATTGGGCCGACACCGCGCGAAACAGATAGCGGCAAAGTTACTTCAATAATTCCGGCAAAACGGAATTGGCACCCGAAAGGGTAGAAAAAATAGAGAGCCTTGCTCCTTACTTTTGCTCGATGCAGTTCTTAATTAGCCGCGCCTGGCCAGCTTGGTGTATATTTTCAGAGTCGGTGACATTAGGACCGTCCGACCCAACTTTCGATACTATGGATTACGCAATTCGCCGGCTCACAACCGCCGATGAACCGATTTTGTGGGAGATGCTGTATCAAGCGCTCCACACGTCCCAAGGTGGACCGCCCCGGGACGCCGTGAAGCGTCCGGAGTTCGCGCGCTACGTCGACGGCTGGGGTCGCCCTGATGATGCCGGGTTCGTTGCGCATGACACAGAGAGCGGTCAGTTGCTCGGTGCCGTTTGGATTCGGCGACTGAGCGATCAGCCGGACGCGCCACCAGATCTCGCCTTTGGCGTCAAACCGGGTCTGCGCCGGCGCGGTATCGGCGCTGCACTTCTGACCCAATTGGTGAAAGCCTATCCCGAACAATCAACGATCTCGATCCGCGCCTCTGCGAATAATCCAACTGTGCGCCTTTACGAGCGCTTCGGATTCAAGATCGTCAAGGAAGGCCAACACAGCGTCACGATGCGACGAGAAACTTGAGAGATCGCGCCGGGAAAATCTTCAAAAGCGGAAGCACGTTCTGGAACGCGCCAAAGGTCGGATGCGGCATAAATTAGCGCACGCCTTGACCAGGACAGTCTCATCCTGTTAAGCCGATGCGATGAAACGGTTCCTTTGGCTCGATGTTTCAAAGGGGCTGGCGATTCTGTTCGTCGCTTACTTTCATTTTTTTAGGACCTACTTCGAGCATGGCACGCTTCCGCCGGCGGATTGGAGCGGACTCGCCGCTAGCGCGCTGACCATCGCGAGACTGGTTTGGCTCAAAGTATCGGGGCTCGGTTTTCATGCCGTCGGCGTTTTTATCATTCTCAGTGGTTGGACGCTAATGCAATCGACCGCGCGCCGAGCCGAATCGGGCGCGATCGCCTGGGGCTCGTGGTATCGCGCGCGCTTCCTGCGGCTTTATCCGATGTACTGGGTCGCGCATCTGGTTTATCTCCTGTCGCCTTTCGTCGCGCGTCTCGAACCGGTGGACGGCCGCATCGTACTAAGCCTGCTCGGTCTGCGCTTCATCGATATTCAGATGAACTTCATGTACCTCAACGCAGCGTGGTGGTATTTCTCCATGCTGATCCAGTTTTACTTAATCTTTCCCCTGCTCTTTTGGGCAGCGCGCTGTCTTGGACCATTGCGCTTTTTGTTAATCGCGTGTGCCGCGGGATTTTTCGCGCGCTACCTGTTGCTCGTCGTTTGGCCGCAAAATGGATTGTGGGTACTGGGTGGTTTCGCGATCTGTCGCCTTCCGGAGCTTGCGCTCGGAATGTCGCTAACGATGTGGCACTCCCGATCGAGTGCGCGCGTGGAATGGTTTCTACTTCGTGGTGCGGGCTTCATCGTCGGCCTGCTCTTATATCCCGCGGCCCTCCTCCTTTACCATGGCGCTACTGCCTACGTCTTCGTCGATTTCGCGACGGGCGCGTGCTGCTTCCTCGAAATCGTTGGAATTGCCGGACTCATCTCGCTACTCAAAGAACCGGCCAACGTATTTGGTCTCGTCGGACTCTATTCGTACGGTTTGTATCTCATTCACCAACCCTATGTCATCTGGCTCGGACTCCGCATTCGCGAACAACCGATCTGGATGTTTTTATTGATCGCAGTCGCAACGCTGGCTGTGCTCAGCGCGTGGGGAATGCTCTTGGAAAAAGCCACCAACACACTCGTCAACAAACTCGTCTCATTGACGAAACCGGCGCACGGGACATAGACTTGCGCTTGCAGGCTGTGCGGAACGGGCCGCGCCCACCTAGCTGGCACGATAAAACCAAACGCACCGAGCGGAACGATATTAATTGGTTATGGCTCGAATCTCTGGTCTAGAGAAAGCGGCGGCGCCGTGGCATTTGCGCTGGTTCTACAGCGTAATGCGCAAAATGTTTGGAAAGGATCTGACGCCGGCAAAGATACAGATGCGCGTGCCCGGTTTAGTATGGGGCGGCATTGCCATGGAGGCCGGTCTCGGCCGGAGGCGGCTGGTCTCACTGCGTTACATTCAACTTGGAAAAGTCCGCACCGCGGCGCGCGTCGGTTGTCCATTCTGAATAGACATCAATTCTGCCGTGGGCAGAAAAGCCGGTCTGAGCGATGAAAAGTTGAGCGCTGCTCGCGGCGACGACATGAGGCCGCTTAATGATACTGAACGACTGGTAATTGAACTGGCTGACGCCCTGGCTGACACGCCATCGAACGTTTCCGACGATTTGTATGCGCGTTTACGCAATCAATTTTCGGAAGAACAGCTCATGCAATTGGCAGGGCAGATCGCTTTTGAAAATTATCGCGCCCGTTGGAATCGACTCTTCAACGTCGGGAGCGACAACCTGTACACACCGCAAACGAAGCGATCACCTGAATCGCGACTAAAAACGGTGATCTAACTTTCGTTCGTTAGCCGCAGCTTTGTTTTGATCTCTTCGACAACCTGATGCGAAGTTCGGCCCAACTCGATCGTTAGCACCTCCTCGTCCGGCTGCGGCTGTTCCAAATCGGCGAACTGACTTCGTAGCAACGTTGGATTCATGAAGTGACCGCGTCTGCGACGCAGTTGCCCGGCAACAAGTGCGTAATCGCCGCGAAGAAATACCAGCTTCACTTCGGCGCTAACGCGAAGACGTTTCCGATACACTCGCTTCAATACAGAGCAGGCCAGCACGGCGCTCTCATTTGCTGCAACACATCGCTTGATCAATTCATGCAAATTTTCCAACCACGGCCACCTGTCGTCGTCCGTCAGCGGAACGCCGCGGCGCATCTTCGCGATATTAGCCGGTGAATGGAAATCGTCTGCCTCATGGAAATGCCAGCCGAGTTCTCGCGCGAGCAATTCGCCGACAGTAGTTTTGCCCGCGCCTGAGACACCAAAAATGATTATGACCACGGCACATTATCGACTCAAGCGATCGACGACGCACGGGCGCTGCCTTTTATTTTGCCCGGTATAGTTCCACCTCTAAGTTTCGATATGAAGGATGCAAATTTCACTCAGCGCGATGCTGTCGAAAAATTTCGCGCACTCCACGAGTCTGGCTGTTTTGTCCTGCCAAACCCTTGGGACAAAGGGACGGCGATATATCTGTATCGTCTTGGATTCAAGGCGCTCGCTACCACGTCGGCCGGTTTCGCCTTCGCGCGCGGAAAAGCCGACGGTAAAGTTCCCCGCGACGAAATGCTCGCGCATATTCGTGAGATCGTAAACGCAACGCCACTTCCGGTGAACGCCGATTTCCTAAACGGCTATGCCGAAGAATCCGAAAGCGTGGCGGAAAACGTGAAGCTGTGCATAGACAGCGGAGTCGCGGGATTGTCAATTGAAGACAACAGCGGCCGTGCCGATACGCCGCTTTACGAAAAAGATTTGGCTATCGAACGGATTCACGCCGCGCGTTCCGCAATCGACGCATCCGGAACGCGCGTCGTGCTCACAGGCCGATGCGAAGCTTGGCTGGTCGGCGATGTCAATCCATTGCGCACTGCATTGGACCGGCTCGTCGCCTATGCCGAGGCCGGCGCCGACTGCCTCTACGCGCCCGGCGTCCTGGTGCCTGACGAAATTGCGCAAATCGTGAAAGCGATCGCGCCGAAGCCGGTTAACCTCCTCATTTCCGGATTCAATCATCAGCTTTCGCTTTCACAAGTCGCTGATCTCGGGGTGCGGCGCATTTCAGTCGGTTCCGGGCTCGCCCTTGCGGCGTGGGGCGCATTCATCCGCGCCGCGCGCGACATTCAAACAAACGGCAACTTCGACCTTCTCGGTGCGGGCGCAAAATCGGCCGAGCTGAATGAATTGTTTCGCTGATTGCTGGTAGCAATGGCAAAGACTGCTGCCCCCTCCCCTTCGATCTGGCCGTGAATTGGTTTCCCTCCACAAACAATAACGACCATTATGTCGATCGTATGAATGGCATAATCGTGATCGTGGCGTATCGACCCAAGCCGGGAAAAGAAAAAGAACTTTTGGAGCTTGTCCGCGACCGCGTGCCGCTTCTGCGCAGAGAAGGACTTGTGACCGATCGCAAGTCAACCATCATGCGCGCTCACGACGGCACCATCATCGAAGTCTCAGAATGGAAATCGCAGGAAGCGATCGACGCCGCGCACAAAAATCCAAATGTCCTCGCCATGTGGGATAAGTTTTTCAAGCTCTGTGATTGCGTCCCGCTCAAAAATCTGCGTGAAGCTGAGGAAATGTTCGCCGGGTTCGAACCGATCGCAGACTGAATGTCTTCGAACACGATCGAACTTTTTCCAGCCAGAATCTCGACGCGCTCTTACCAAAGCGCGTCTGAGGCAACACTCTCCGGCCATGCATGACCCTGAGGACCGCAGCTTCTTCGGGCATCCACGGGGGCTCGCCTACATTGCGTTCACCGAAGCCTGGGAACGCTTTTCCTATTACGGCATGCAAGCGCTACTCGTGCTCTACATGGTCAACCGCCTTCTCCATCCCGGACATATCGAGCACGTCGCCGGGTTCGGCCCATTTCGCCATCTTCTCGAGACCGTGTATCGGGGTCCGCTTTCAGTGCAGGCGCTCGCGTCGGCCATTTTCGGCCTCTACACTGGTTTTGTTTATCTCACACCGATTGCAGGTGGACTGATCGCCGATCGCCTCCTTGGACGGACCCGCACGATCACGATCGGCGCCCTGCTGATGGCTGCAGGACATTTTCTAATGGCGTTCGATGTGACGTTTCTTCTCGCGCTCGTCTGTCTGCTGAGCGGCGTTGGTTGTTTCAAGGGAAACCTGGCCAGCCAGGTCGGCGCCTTATATGCAACAGGCGACAACAGACGCGCTGACGCTTTCCAAATTTACTACATTTTTATCAATGGTGGAGTGATTGCCGCGCCGCTGATCGCCGGCACACTCGGCGAAGTTTATGGCTGGCATTGGGGCTTCGGTGCTGCAGGCATCGGCATGTTGATCGGTCTGGCGATTTATCTTTCCGGTCGCAAATGGCTACCGCCCGATTCGCCCGTTGTCGAGAAAAGCGAGAGCGCGCCGAAGCCGCGCCTGACGCATCGGGAACGAATGGCCATCATCGCCCTGCTCGCGCTTTTGCCCGTCCTCACGATCGCCGTCATCAGCAATCAACAAATCTTCAATGCCTATCTGGTTTGGGCCGAACAAAGCGCTGATCTCATTTTCTTTGGACACAAAATGCCGACAACATGGCTGATCACGCTCGACTCGATCGTGTCCGTCAGTTTTCTATTCGGCGCTGTTGTCTTCTGGCGACTCTGGTCGAAGAAATTCCCGGAGCCGGCAGAGATTACAAAGATCGGCATCGGAAGTCTCTGCGCCGTGACCGGAATGCTCTCCCTCGCGATCGGCGCGGCCATCGCCGCCAGTTCCGGCCACAAAGTTTCGATCGGCTGGCTCATCGCATTCCACGTGCTCAACAGCATCGGGTTCGCCAACGTCTTTCCCGTTTCGCTTGCGCTTTATGCGCGGGTTGCGCCGGCTGCCTTGTCCGCCACCATCATCGGAATTTATTATCTGGCGTTCTTCGCGGCCAACAATCTCGTCGGCTGGGTCGGCGGCTTCTTGGAGAAAATGTCTGCGACACAGTTCTGGGTTCTGCACGCAGGATTATGCGGGACAGCCGGCATCATCTTCCTCCTCGGCGGCCACTTCTTCGGTCATCTGCTTGCGCCGGGCGATAACGAAAAAGTATGAACAACAGAAGAGAACGAAGAAAACAAAGGCCCGCCTGCTGACTGCTAATTTCTGACTTCTGACTTCCAATCTTCGTTGTCTTCGTTTCCTTCTGTTGAAATGCCGATCCGAACTGTCCCGCCCATATCACCGGGGAAAGTGTCAGACTGTGTCAGCGTTGCGACGATGATGATTCAAGATTCTCGCCGCCGCGTCCTCTCAAGCAAATACGCCACAACGACAAAGAGCGTGTAGAAAATCCAAACACCCATGGCGGTGGCACGATCAGACAAGGGCGTGCGCGGAACGAACGTGTCGCCTATTTGAACTATGACTAAAGCGATTCCAAAGCCGATGACCGCCGTCTTGCGAGCTGCTGAGATTGTGTTTCGTGCCAAGTAAAGCGCGATTCCGCCAGCAAGCAGCGCCACCTCCAATCCAAATTCGGGGCCGCGATAATTCCAAAGACCAAGACCGACTTTCCATTTGTTATCGTAAATGGCGAGATCGCGAGGATGCGCGATGAAGTCTAGAATCCAATGAGAGAAGACGGCAAGGCCCACGAGGAAGGCGGCACAATTAGAAGCCTTCGCCTGCCAGAATTTCCTGTAAACGAGAGCAGCGACTGCCGACCAGATGAGCGCTGCGACCAAGCTATGTGAATACGGATGGCAATACGAGTCGAGCATGCTGCCCGCGGTAAAACCTTTGATTACGCGCAGCTTCTCAATCCCAAGCAGGACGAGCGTCGCCCAGATATAATCGAGGAACTGGACAGCAACGAACAAAACCCAAAGCGGGATTCTGTTTTCATCGCTCTTTATCGCAAACGCGACACTATAATGCCCGACAAACATTCCCGATCAGCTCAGAGCTGTGGAGCCGCTCCTTTCCCCTTTTGGTTTTCCGATGGCTCCGACTCTCAATTCTTACTTTCCGTTGGCAAACGGAATGACACGATTTCGTCGGCGGCACGATGATTCGACCAGAAGCGCTCGCCGTCGAAAGTAAGTGAACGGCATGCAAACGGGACAACCGCGATATCTTTAACACGGGGTGTGTCCTCTCGCGGATCGAGGCGCGCGATGCGCCAGTCCTCGTTTGGCTTTTCCGCACCGCGCAGGACGTAGATCAATCCATCGACGAATACATGGCCGGATATTTCCGCGCCGACGTCGGTGATCCTGAGGATGTTGCCGCTCGCGTCCAGCTTCAGGATCCGATGATTGTACCACTGGCTCAGGTAGAGATGCTCGCCGTCGTAGCTGAGATACGAACCGGTAAACTCTGGGCAAGCAATTCGGTCCGTCTCCGGAAATCCATCGTTGCGAACGAACCGGCGAATGTAACGATCATCGTCCGGGCCTTCTCCGATTGTGAAACGAAGTGTCCCGTTCGTTCCGACTGACGCCCACGGAATGCCGGGCGCTTCTCTCTCCTCGAGTACTGTCCACTTTTTCGGATCAATCGCATAAATACGACGCAGATCGCGCGACCCCATCCAGAGTAATTTGGCGTTGCTGTCCCACGTCAGCGCCTGCGGCGTTATTGCAGGTGAAGGCAGCCGTCGTTGTTCGCTTATCACTGGCAGTTCGCGTGTCGTCATAGAAACAGTGTGCATCGATTTTGCATTAAGAAAAATGGAAGCGCTCGAAGATGCTGCTCCGCCGCCGTTCATTTGTGAGCGTAAGACGAAACGCGAAGCACGCGAATCGCCGCCGGCTTGACCTCGCGGTGAATTTCCCGGTTCTCGATCTCGAACTCGATGGTGGAAGAGGTCGTCAGTGTACCGCCACCGTTCTCCTGGTACTCGACCTTGTAATGATTACCTTTCGATTCGAGCACCCGATAACGCATGAATCCGTTGGTATCGGGCACCGGACATCTGAGCCACTCACCGTCTTGCCTCACGCCATCCTGGTTAAACTCGTTCCCATTTCTTTCGACCGCATCCAGGTTGATTTCCGTGACCACCGGACTTTCCGAATCCGAGACCCAGCAATCAATCATGCTAAAAACTTTCGGATGAATCTTGAGCGCAGAAGTCTGCACTGCCGCCGCCTCAGACCGGATTGGGTGAAGCGACTGAACAATCTTCCCGAATTCCGCGACCGTAATTCCGGTCGCAGAAAATCCGTGATATCTCCCGAGGATAGGATGGTTGCCCGCGCCCTTGGCTTTTTCCGCGTTCATGTTCGCGTCGCTCACCCAATTCGAGATGATTTGGACCTTGCGGCCGGTTTTCCCTTTCGGCGGGTAGATTAAATACATCGCACCAAGCGGCGATTGGATTTCCGTTTCCTCCGTGTCCTCCTCGTCGACCATGATATTTCGGTCGCCAATTCCTTCGCGCGCCGACTCAATCGAAAATGTCGCTCCGCGTCGCGGATCGTTGCTGTAGACGATCGAATAAAGCGGCAACTGATGCTTCATGTCGTCGAACTCCGCGTGCAGTTCGTCGAAAGTGATGTCGACCCGCTGCAATCGAAAATCCTCCGGTAGATGTGAAGGAACAAAACAGATGATTTCCAGCTTCCTCAAATCATCCAACGTAAGCTCCGGCGTAGAACGTACCGCCGAGAGCGAGAATACGAACGCGCACAGAACAAACAACGACGTTCGTTTTATGCCATTGCGACTAGTCACTCTTCCAGTCTGACCGAATCAATCACCTCGTCGACCTTATCCTTTGTCGCGAGATCGAACTCACTCCGCGAAATGATCCGCAAAATGTGCTGGCTATCAGCATGGGTCTTAGGTAAGCAGTCGCGCGCCGGCCATGCTTTTCAATTCGCTCACCTTCGTCGTCTTTTTTGTAGTCGTCGTCACCGCCTATTGGAGCATGCATTCGTGGAACGCGCGGAAAAATTTCCTCGTGATCGCAAGCTACATTTTTTACGGCGCGTGGAACCCGCCATTCGCGGCGCTCCTCTTCTCCACGACGGCAATGGATTTTTGGCTTGGCAGACAAATGGCCAAGGCCAAAGGGCACGATTCGCGCCGCGCGTGGCTGGTTGGCAGCGTCTGCATGAACCTGAGCATGCTGGGGTTTTTCAAATACGGGAACTTTCTGCTGGAAAATTTTCAATGGCTGCTCGCGCGGCTCGGAATCATCTATCAACCACCGCATCTCGACATTCTTCTGCCCGTTGGCATTTCCTTCTACACGTTTCATTCTCTCTCTTACACGCTCGACATTTATCGCGGCGTTTTGAAGCCGACGAAGTCGCTGCGCGATTTCATCCTGGCCGTCTCCTTTTTTCCCCAGCTGGTCGCCGGGCCAATTGTCCGGGCGGGCGATTTTCTTCCGCAACTTGTCAGGCCGCCGAGTTTGCGGGAGGGCCAGTTTTTCTGGGGATTATTACTCATGACTCTCGGCTTGTTCGAAAAAATTGTGCTCGCTGACACGATGCTCTCCGGTTCCGCCGATCGCATCTTTGGCTATGCGGGACCGCTCGTCGCGCTCGATTCCTGGCTCGGCGTCATGGCATTCGCGGGCCAGATATTTTTTGATTTCGCCGGTTATTCTACTTGCGCTATTGGCGCGGCCCTCTGCCTTGGCTTTCATCTGAAGGATAATTTCCGTTTTCCGTACGCAGCCATTGGCTTTTCTGATTTCTGGCGGCGGTGGCACATTTCGCTTTCCACATTTTTGCGTGACTACCTTTATATCCCGCTCGGCGGCAATCAGGTCCGGCCTGTGCGCGCCGCCTCAAATCTGGTCATCGTCATGTTCCTCGGTGGTCTCTGGCACGGCGCCGCCTGGACGTTCGTCGTTTGGGGCTTGCTTCACGGTTCGTATCTCGTCATCGAACGGGTTGTTCGCGGTCTGGTCGAGAACAAAGAATGGGTCAACAACCTCGCGACTCGACTCCTCGCCGGGTTTGCCACTTACGCTGCCGTTTGCATTGCGTGGGTATTTTTTCGAGCGTCCGATTTCACCGTCGCCGCACGAATGTTGCGCGGCATGTTTGGCGGACATACCCACGGCGATGCGATTCTTTCTACCCGTGAAATGTTGCAGATCGCGCTCGTTACTGCTGGGATGATTCTCGTGCATTGGACGCTACGCGACAGCAATATCGAAACGACCGTGATGCGTTTGCCACGCTGGATTGTAGCGGCGGCATGGGCCTTGATTGCCTGCGCCATCATTCTCACCCAAGGAAACAGTAATGCCTTCATTTACTTCCAATTTTAAAAATAAGCTTCGACTACCGCGGCTGTTCTTCCGTAAGCCGTCGCAACTTGAGAGCGTGCATGGCGGCCCTCCTCTCGAATATGAGCGGCCGATTCCGGCACTACCGTGGCGCGGTCTGACCGTCGCTGTTGTGCTGATGGTTATCGCTGCTACCTGCGCGTGGGAATTCTATTGTCGCTCCATCGGCTACGGCCCCACGCTCAATGATAACGAGGATCTTTGGACCTCGGCTCGCCGGCGCGTGAAACCTGAGTCCGTTGTCATCATCGGCGATTCGCGAGGCTGGTTCGATCTCGATCTTGACGAACTCGAAAAAGGATTGGGCAAACGTCCCATTCAGCTGGCTATGGGCGGAGGCTGTGCGTATCCCGTGTTGGCCGATCTCGCCAACGACGAAAATTTTCACGGTACGATTATTTGCAGCGTCCTTCCGCGTTTGTTCTTCGCGCCGCCCGGTACCCCGCCAATGGAGCGCGGTGAAAAAGCCGTTCGCCGATGGCACACTCAGACGCCCGCGCAACGTGCCAGCCAATATCTGGCGATGCCGTTGGAAGAACATGTCGCGTTTCTCAAGCAGGAGGAGCTGACTCTTGAGGACCTGCTGAAACGCCTGCCCATTCCCAATCGTCCGTACGCGCAAGTGCCGCCGCGTCCTCCACCGTACTTCAGTACCCTGGATCGGGAACGGCGCGCCCGCATGATCGAGGAGTGCGCCGGCCAGGCAGTGGACTGGCGAGAATGATTCAACAAATCTGGATCCCACTTTTCACGCCGCCTCCGCCGCCGACTTACATTCCGAAAGAAGAATTTGCCAAAAAGATGAGGGGGGCGATTGAACAACGTTTTCATGACGTTGTCGCGGCTGTGCAAAAACTTCGCGCTCGTGGTGGAAAGCTCGTCTTTGTTCGCCTTCCCTATACTGACGGATTGAAGGCTCTCGAAGATCGAGGCACGCCGCGCGCACAAACGTGGGATCCATTACTGAAAGGCACGGCCGCACCCGGAATTTACTATGAAGATTTTCCCGAGCTAAGCGGTTTCAATTGTCCCGAGTGGTCGCACCTCTCCGCCGGTAACTCCGTCGAGTTCAGCAAGCGTTTTGTCCCGCACCTTCGAAAAGCGCTGCAGATGTGATACGTATTGTCAGTGCCCCGCCCGCCAACGAGGTTTTCCGAACTGAGTCATGATGCTTCCTGCTCGATCACGGAGAGAATATTCCCGGACGGATCTTTGAACCAGGCAATGGTGGGCCCGTTCCCGCGCATGATCCCTTTCTTGTCCGTCTTGATGTCGGGCAGATCATAAATCTCAAAACGCACGCCGCACTTTGTCAGCCCATCGACCGCTTGATCGACATCATTCACGGGGAAATTAAGGACGGTGAACGTGGCCGGTGTGTGATTCGGCTTCGGATAAATGAGAACATTATTGCCGCCGGCGAGGTGCAACGCCAGCAATCCATTCGATTCCGAAACCTTGAGCCCAAGTGTTCGGCCGTAGAATTCTTTCGCCTTCTCAATGTCACCAACCGCAAAACCACTAAATGCCTTGCTATCTCCTAACATTTCTCAGCTCCTCTCATTACTATTCGTTTTCCGAAGCAACTTCAGGCCTTGATTCTTAGTTTTACTCCGTGAAATCTGCTCGCATTTTCATCCTGACGCTGCTGGCAATGATCGCGTTCGCGAGCAACTCGCTCCTCTGCCGACTGGCGCTGAAGCAAACCGGCATCGACGCGGCCAGCTTTACCTTTATTCGCATTTTCTCCGGCGCCGTCGCTCTCTGGCTTATTATGAAGATGCGCAGAGCGACTTGGAAGGAAGAGGGCAGCTGGTCCTCAGCTCTCGCGCTCTTTATATACGCAGCGGCTTTTTCGTTTGCGTATCTCGATCTTTCCGCTGGAACCGGAGCGTTGCTGCTCTTCGGTGCGGTCCAGGCCATCATGATTCTATGGGGTTTTCGCAAAGGCGAACGGTTGGATGCAATCCAGCTGGTCGGTCTTATCTTCGCCGTAACCGGACTGGTTGTGCTCATGTTCCCCGGACTCTCCGCGCCACCGCTTGTTAGTTCGATCCTAATGGTGGCAGCCGGCGTGGCTTGGGGCATTTATTCGATACGCGGCAAAGCTGGCCGCGACGCTATCGCCGCCACCGCTGGCAACTTTCTGCGCGCCGTGCCATTCGCTGCTGTGGTCAGTGTTATTTTGCTCTCGCGAGCGCGACTCGATCACGCCGGGATCTTCTACGCCGTAGTTTCCGGAGCGATCACTTCCGGACTTGGTTACGTCATTTGGTACAGTGCATTGCCTGGCTTGAAAGCGGCGAGTGCCGCCACTGTGCAGCTTAGTGTGCCGGTCCTTGCCGCTACCGGCGGAATTCTTCTGCTCGGCGAACCGATTACTCTACGTTACGTGCTTGCCTCCGTCGCCGTTCTAGGCGGAATCTTCCTAGTCATAATTGAAAAGCGTCAGCCCACGTGATTTCAATCCCAGTCCCACTCGAACCGCGAGATTCGGGATCAGTGTTGCTGATGGAACGCGCTTTCGAGTACAAGTGACGCGGTCGCGTCATTAGATCACCAACAACGTGAAAGCTTTTTGGAAGCCTTTTTTGATTGGTTAATTTGCTTTTCTTATGAAAGACGACAAAGACAACGTCCAACTCAGCGCGGTAGAAGATCACGATGGGATACTGACTATTCGCGGCGGAGGCGCCCGCAGGGATTGGAACGGCATTCATTATAAACAAGGAATGTCCGCCAAAAATGTCGGCACAACGAGCTTGTCAGCCAACATCGCCACGGTTCCGCCGGGTGGCGTCGCTTATGCTCATATTCATGTCGGCTTCGAGGTGATCCTTTATATCCTCGAAGGAAAAGTCCGCCACGAATTCGGACCCGGGCTCAAGCACGTATTAGAGAACGAAGCCGGCGATTTCATTTACATCAAACCCGGCGTACCCCACGAAGTCTTCAACATGAGCGACACCGAACCGGTCGTCGCCTTTGTCGCCCGTTCAAGCGCCGACGAATGGGACAACATCATCCCCTACGACCGGAATCAATCGGGCTGAAGACAAAGAGCTGATCCAATAATAGGTTGCGATTCTAGACACTTTTCGCCCCAGCTTGTCGCCGTGGTATGATGTGACGAATTCAATCTCTTGTTATGAGCGGCTTCTTTGAAGAAGTGCGACGGCGAAAAGTTTACCGAGTCGCCGCAGCTTATGTTATCGCCGCTGGATTTATCATTCAGATCAGCTCGGCCGTTTTTCCGGCGTGGGAGTTGCCCAACTGGGCGTTTCGCCTGGTGGTGGTGTTTTTGTTGATCGGATTTCCGATCTCGTTGATTCTGGCTTGGGCCTACGACATCACTCCTCAGGGAATTCGCGCGACACCCGCTCCCGGAACGCATCGGCGTCGCAATCTCATCATGCTGATCGCAGTCGGGGTCATCGTCTCCGCGGTCGCCGGATTTTTCCTGTTCCCGCGCGTTTCCCGGCGCGACGTCGAGAAGTCGATTGCCGTTCTGCCCTTTCAAAGCCTCAGCGATGAAAAGGAGAACGCTTACTTCGCCGACGGCATCCAGGACGATATCCTGACCAGTCTTGCAAAGATCGGCGATCTGAAGGTCATCTCGCGCATGTCGGTCATGTCGTATCGTGGCGATGCCGTGCGCAACGCTCGCGAAATAGGCAAAGCGCTGGGCGTAGCCGCGCTTCTGGAAGGCAGTGTCCGTCGGATCGGCAACCGCGTCCGAGTCAGCGTGCAGCTGATTAACGCGAACAGCGACGAGCACATTTGGGCGGAAGATTACGACCGCGATTTGACCGACGTTTTCGCCATTCAAACCGATCTCGCGCAAAAAATTGCCTCTGCGCTTCAGGCAAAGCTGTCGCCAAACGAAAAAGCGCGGCTTGATCAGCGACCAACCGAAAATCCGGACGCCTATCTGCTTTTCGTTCAGGCGCACGATTACGCAACGCGGAGGAACATGTTTCGCGACACGTCGTTGAAGGCCATACCGCTTTTCGAACAAGCCATCAAGCTCGATCCGAAGTTTGCGCTGGCGTTCGCCGGTCTCTCCATGGTGCAGAGCTGGATCTATCATAACTCCGACCCGAATCCGGCGCGGCGGGAGAAAGCGCGTCTAAACGCGAACGAAGCGCTGCGGTTGCAACCAGATCTGCCTGAGGGTCATCTCGCGCTCGGCTTCTCGTATTATTATGGCGACCGCGATTTCGAGCGCGCCCTGGCCGAATTCGAAATTGCCAGGCGCGGTCTACCGAATGACGCTCAAGCCTATTTCGCCATCGGCGCAATCCAGCGACGACAGGGCAAGTGGGCGGAGTCCACGGCGAATTTGGAAAAAGCCGCAGCCTTGGATCCAAGAAATACAGAGATCCTGAGCAATCTTGTTTTCAGTTACATAGCGCTGCGCAACTTCGAAGCCGCCGACAGAACCATTGATCGCGTAATTGCTGCAGAACCGAAGTCATTTCAGGGGGCTGCATTGAAAGGATTCGTGGCGGTCAAATGGAAAGGCGATCTTAGCTTCACCGAGAAACAATTCTCTTTAATTCCGCCTGAAACCGACCCGGATGGGCTGATGACCTGGGCGCGGGTTTGGATTCTCACCCTGCAGCAGAGATTTTCAGATGCTCTCCAAGTCTTGGAACGTTTTCGCGGGGAAACAATGTTTAATAGCACTACTGCGCCATCCCCAAAGGCTTTCGTGAAAGGCATGATTTACCTGCTGCAAGGCGATAAGGTCAGGGCGCAGCCTGAGTTGGAACAGGCACGTTTGGTTTCGGAAAAATTGCTGCGTGAAGTCCCTGACGATCCCAATAGACACGCGCAACATGGTCTGATCCTGGCGGCCCTCGGTCAAAAACAGGAAGCCATTACCGAAGGCAAACGGGCCGTCGAACTGCTACCGGAATCCCAGGACGCTCTTGATGGACCGCGAGCAACTGAGACGCTGGCCCAGATCTATGCCTGGACTGGTGAATCGGATGAAGCATTTCGCCTCCTCGATCATTTGCTGGTCGTCCCAAGCGGCCTCACGATCCCAATGCTCAAGATCGATCCAGCCTGGGACCCGCTCCGTAAAGATCCGCGCTACCAGGCTTTGATCGACAAATATTCGACGAAAAGTTAGAGCGCGGGGCATTTTGCCGATGAAAACCAAGACGCCTGCGGCCAGCAGCACAATATGGAGCAGGAAGGAGGAGAAAATACTATGGCGATCAAACTACCTGGACCCATCAGCGATTATATCAATGCGAGCAATGCGCACGATGTGAAGTCCATCCTCGCCTGTTTTTCGGACGATGCCGTTGTCCATGACGAAGGAGAAACGCTTCATGGGAAAAAGAGCATCGAGGGTTGGATTGCGAAGACGATCGAGAAATACAAATTCCAGTTCAAACCCCTAAGGATCAAAGGCGATGATCTGGAAGTCGTGGTCGCGGTGGAAGTATCGGGAACGTTTGATGGAAGTCCGGTCACGCTCGATTACCACTTCACCTTCGAGAACGAAAAAATCTTGTTGCTCACGATTGATTAAGAGGGCGCAATGAATCCTTCCAGATTGCATTTCGCTCATTTACCGACGCCCGTTGAAACACTCCCGCGTCTTTCCGAGACTTTGGGCGGGCCACGCTTGCTGATCAAACGCGACGACCAAACCGGACTTGCCTTCGGCGGCAACAAGACTCGAAAATTGGAATTTCTCGTAGGGGAAGCGCGTGACCAGGGCGTAAAAACCTTGGTCTCTGGCGGGGCATTGCAATCCAATCATTGCCGTCAGACCGCAGCGGCGGCGGCTCGATTTGGATTTGAATGTATTCTTGTCTTGACCGGCGATGAGCCGAAACAGCCTTCTGCAAATCTGTTGCTTGATCAATTGTTTGGAGCGCACGTTGTATATGCCGGGGATCGCAAAGATCGGGACAGAATTCTTCAGCAGACATTCGATCACGCTGCCGGAAAGGGAATGAAACCTTATCTCGTTCCGTATGGTGGATCGAGTCCCACTGGTGCGTTGGGATACGCGTTCGCGGTAAAAGAGTTTATCGAGCAAAACGTCCCCGCGGATTGGATCGTGTTTGCCACATCCTCAGGTGGGACGCACGCAGGCCTCGTGCTGGGTCAGCGGATGTTTGGATATGAAGGCAAAGTGCTGGGAATTAGCATTGATGAATCAGAAGAGTGGGTGAGGACTCACGTCGCGGAGTTGGCGTCGTCAGCCAGTGAAAAACTGGGGAAGCGCATTGAGTTCACTCCGGCTGACGTGTTGGCAAACGCCGAGTATTGTGCAGCAGGCTACGGCGTATTAACCGAACCGGAGCGCAAAGCGATCCATTTGTTTGCGAAGCATGAAGGCCTTTTGCTGGACCCAGTCTATACCGGACGTGCCGCCGCGGGGATGATCGATCTGATTCGCAATGGGTTTTTCAAAAAGAATGAGACGGTGTTGTTCTTACACACCGGCGGACAGCCAGCGTTGTTCGCGGATGAATATGCGAGTAAGATTTAGTGCTGGTGAATAGCCGGCTCGTCAATTTCCAGCCTCCAAATTCGCAGGCGACCTGTGATCAGTCTGGGGAATTGCCGCTTCACGTAATCCTAGGTAGCTGGCAGGCTCGGTTTCATGAATTCGACCATAATCGACGGTGAGTCTACCACCGCCGTGCTCGGTGTAGATTTCGACGAAGCGTTCGTCGAATCGAACATCGCGCCAGGTGTAGTCCTTTTGCGTTTGGACGGCGGCAGCGATAACCGGATCGACTCCGACGACAGAGACAAAAAACAGGACGCGACTGGCTTCGAGCGATTCCGGAGTCGCCCCGAAGAGCGGACTTTTCTCATCGACTGTATGACGCAAAGTCAACGCCGCCGGGAAGACGGTCAGTCGATCGAATTGCAATTTCAGATTGTGAAAGTACCTGAAATCGCCGCCCTCGAGCAACGGTTCGTCACGCGAAAGCATAATTCGAAACTCCGCTTCGACCAGGCTGTGATGATTCTCGTTGCCAATACGCACCATCAGTGTGGGTCGGCCATTCAAGGGCGTGATTACGATTGACCGGCTAAATACGACGCGCGCGATCGGTCGCGAGAAGCGGACGAAAATCAGACCCGTCATCACGGCGAGCAGAAATACACCGATCATGATTTCGATGGTAGTAATGACGTGACCGTAAATAGTTTGCGGGTACATGTGGCCGTAGCCGACAGTGGCCAGGGTTTGGACGCTGAAGAAGAAGCAGTCGAGGAACGAATGCGACGTCAGCCCAGCAATACTGTTTCGACCAAGGCTATAAAGGACGGCGAAGAGAAGGTTGAGCCCGATATAAATCGCGGCGACAAACGCGGCGAACTGCGGCCACCTCAAGCTTAGCAGCCAGCGATAAAAATCGCGCCATTTCCAGGCGTCGGTATTGACTTTGACGAACTCGACCTGGCCCGCTCGAATTGAAACTTCACTACGCCCACTCCTCATTATTAACTCCTCGAAGATAGAGCACGGCCGCAATTCCAGCAAAACTAGAGAAAGTTTATCAGCGCGTCAGTCGTTTCCTTGGGCCGTTCCTCAAGAATCCAATGACCAGTGTTCGGCAGCACGACAACTGTGACATCGGTCGCGACCAACTTCATTTGCGCCGCGAGCTCGTTGCCTAACGACTTTTCTCCGCCGATCGACAACACCGGCATCGTAAGTTTCGTTTGCGATAACTGCGCGAAATCTTTCGCCAGTTGTGGCCACGAAGCAAAATAGGTCCACGCCGCACGCATCCGACCCGGCCTCGAATAGGCTTCGGTGTAAGCTTTGCGATCCGCTTCCGGAATCGAGCGTGTCTTATCAGCGGCGAAAACGTTCCAGAAATATTCGAAGTAAGTGCGCTCCCGTCCCTTCACCAAAGCTTCCGGGTATTCGCCGTTGAAACGAAAATGCCAGATATTCGGAGCGTTGTAGATCGCCTCCCATCCGGGCACGCCGGGAAGAAATGCATCCATCACCATGAGCTTCTCCGTCTCCACCGGGAACTGCGTCGCATACGCGTACGCCACCATCAACCCGATATTATGGCCGACCACTCTCGCCTTCTCGATCCCTAACGAGCGCACGAGCGCGTGGATCCGACTCGCGGAAGTTATCATGTCGATCTTGTCCGCTGGAATCGACGAGTCGCCGATCCCAGGAAGATCCGGCGCGATCACAGTAAACTTCTCCGCGAGCAGCGGGATAAGCGGTCGCCACATCCGCGAAGTTTCCGCATACCCGTGCAGCAGAATCACGGCTGGCCCGTGACCAGCGGTCAGGTAATGCAGTTCCATAGTGTCAATCTTCGCCGTGCGCGAAACGATGTTCTTGTCGGATGGTTCGGCGTAAATCGGTGCCGAGAACAAAGCGAATACGAAAAATAATCCGAACAGGGCGCCAGCGAAACGAAATGTGCGATTCATAGAAGATTGTGACGCTTAACTCTCAATAACGCCAGTCCGGCTCGGACTGTTCCGCGTTTCCTGCGTCGCCATTCTGAATGGCCGCTAATGAAAGCAAGAATCGACGGAATAATCCTGCGATCCCATTAATTCTGTCTCAATCCTGCTTTCCTTAGAGATTGCGGCCCTGTTGGCAAGGCGGTGATGCTCGGTAAATTCCGAGCGAACAAATGGCGAAATATCTCGTTATCAGCACGAGCGGTAACCCCGGCAGCAACAGCCGGCGCATGGGGCGCACGGCGTTTGCGCACCTGCAAAAGCAGGGAGCGGATTGCGCCTGGATCGACATCAGCGAAATGGACCTGCCGCTCTGCGATGCAGACAAATGTTATGGCATGCCGGTCTCCAAAAAATTGAGCGCCGCGATCAAAGCGGCGGACGGGATCCTGGTCGCTGCGCCCGTATATAATTATGATGTCGCCGCGACCGCCAAGAACATGATCGAGCTGACGGGGAGCGCCTGGAACGACAAGGTTGTCGGCTTTTTGTGCGCGGCCGGCGGCACCGCCAGTTACATGTCGGTCATGGCCTACGCCAATAGTCTCATGCTCGATTTTCGTTGTGTGATTGTTCCGCGGTTCGTTTTCGCCACCAGCGAAGCATTCGCTGGCGACAAGATTAGCGACAAAAAAATCACTGCACGCGTCGAACAAGCAACAAAGGACCTGGTCCGATTCACCGAAGCATTGCGAAGCTGAATCTCTACAGATGATCTGATCCGCTAAGGAAATCAGGAACCGGGAACTAACTAAGAGAGAATACTTCCGACTTTCTTGCGTTCCTCAGAGACGTGGCCGCGCTATTTGCCGATGAGAATAAAGATGCCGGCGGCCAGCGCCACAAGGTAGAGCAGAAAAATGGCTGGCCCAAGATGCAAGCCGAACCCTAAAAGGCCATCGATGATCAAGTAAACCGCGAGCAAAAGCATGCCGATGTTTTTGGTAATTTTCATAATCAGTAGTTAAACCACGAAGGACACGAAGCACCTAGAGGAATCATGTGGTTGCGGCTCCGCGGCCTTTGTGATCTCTGTGGTGAAACGTTTTGAGAATCGAAGCAAAAGAGGAAGTGTGGCCGCTGAAGGAAGTGTTTAGGATTTCGCGCGGCAGTCGCACTGAAGCGCGAGTCGTTGTCGTGACGGTGAACGACGGGAAGAACGCCGGTCGCGGCGAGGGCGTGCCGATCGCGCGCTACAGCCAAAGCATCGATTCGGTGTTGGCGCAGATCGAATCGATCAAAAGCGTGCGCGATTTGGATCGGGACAAACTGCAACATTTGCTACCGCCGGCTGCGGCACGCAACGCGCTGGACTGCGCTTTGTGGGACTTGGAAGCGAAGCGCTGTGGCAAACGCGCCTGGGAACAGGCTAACATTCCGATTATTCCTGAAGTCGAGACGTCCTTCACGATCAGTCTCGATGCGCCAGACAATGTGGGGGCAGCAGCGAAAGCCGCTGCTAACTCTCCGCTGCTGAAACTGAAACTTGGCGGCGACGAGCTGGATCTCGCGCGCATCGAAGCGGTGCACGAAGCCGCGCCGACGGCACGTCTGCTCATCGACGCTAACGAATCATGGTCGCCCGAGCATTATCGCAAAATTGTTCCGGTGCTGAAAGAATTAGGCGTCGAACTGATCGAACAACCGTTTCCAGCCGACGCCGATGATGTCCTTGAAGATCTTGACCACCCTGTTCCAATCTGCGCCGATGAGAGTTGCCATACGACTGCCGATCTCCCCCGCCTAAGGAATCGCTACGAGATGGTGAACGTAAAACTGGACAAAACCGGAGGGCTAACGGAAGCGCTTCGCTTATGCGAGTGCGCGCGCGAAAGCGGTTTCAAATTATTGATTGGTTGCATGGTCTGCACTTCATTAGGAATCGCTCCCGCTCGCTTGCTGGCCAGCGCCGCCGACTGGATCGATCTTGACGGCGCATTACTTCTCGCCCGCGATCGCGATCATGGACTCGGGTACGAAAACGGCAGGATAGGCTTACCCTCTCGGCAGCTGTGGGGGTAAGAATTCTTACTTCCTAATTTCATTGGCTCGCTGTTGTTCCGTTGGCGAAGGCGGCCACTTCCTGATTGCAATATGTTTAGCTTTGACACGCGTTTCCGGTTCCGGGCGCGTTATGAAGGGTAATGCAGCCGAAACAACTGCGGCTTATCGCCAAGCGTGACGATTAACAACTCCGAGTAATCCGCGTCAGGAATGTTGATCGGGGTATTGATTCCAAGTGCTTTGATAAGGTTGGGAATGGTGTCGCCATGCCCGACAACCAGCGCGTTGCCGTTTAGCTGATGCAACTTCGCGACGAGCGCCGCCGTATCTTTCGCCGCAACCACTGTTGGCGTCACGTGAGCTGATGCCGCGGTCGGCGCCGCAGTTTCCTGGGTGCGTTTGAATTCGGTAGTGAAAATTGCCGTGAGGCCTGAGTCCTTCAAAATGCGTGCAAGCGCGTCAGCCCGGGCACGACCAGCCGAAGATAAATCCGGATCAGTGGCATCATTGGTAGCCTTCTCCGCGTGACGAACAATAACGACGACCGGCTGCGCCGATGCGATTGATACTGATACGAAAAGCAATAAGGAAAGAGCGAGAGCTTTCATGGGAACACCTTAAAGGAAAAACATTCCCGAATGAATCGAGGAATTGATGCAAGTCCGGCTCGGACCGAGATGCACC
>Ga0193719_10000120_pt1 | contig 25528 bp, 34 predicted proteins | sample U2a2metaG_FD_160103 | JGI IMG/M metagenome (GOLD analysis project Ga0193719, IMG submission 160103) | Soil microbial communities from a riparian zone of the East river system, Colorado, United States - U2a2 | ecosystem: Environmental > Terrestrial > Soil > Riparian zone | place: USA: East... | reverse complement strand
CCCAGCACCAATTGCTGAGCGTTCGACGGCAAAGGCTTCGAGTTCCTCAAGGAGCAAACGTTAATGGGCCAGAAAACACATCCGATCGGCTTCCGCCTCGGCATCTCCAAGACCTGGAGATCGCAGTGGTACGCGAACCGCGATTTTCCAGCGCTGCTCCGCGAGGACGAGCTCCTTCGCAAGTATCTGAAGGCGCGGCTCGGCCACGCGGCGATCGCCGACATCCGCATCGAGCGGAAGCCGGGCAAGGTCGTCGTCACGATCCACACCGGCCGTCCGGGCGTCGTCATCGGTAAAAAGGGCGCCGAAGTCGATCAGCTCCGGGACGAGCTCACCAGGCTCTCGGGCAAGGAAGTCGGGATCAACGTCGAAGAGATCAAGCGTCCCGAGCTCGATGCACAGCTAGTCGCCGACAACATCGCGAACCAGCTGGCGCAGCGCATCTCGTTCCGCCGCGCCATGAAGCGCGCGGTGCAGAGCGCCATGCGCATGGGAGCGGGCGGTATCAAGATCAAGTGCGGCGGCCGTCTCGGCGGCGCCGAGATCGCGCGCGTCGAGGGTTATCACGAAGGCCGTGTACCTCTTCACACGCTCCGCGCGGACATCGACTACGCGACGTCCACGGCAAAGACCACCTTCGGCACCATCGGTGTGAAGGTCTGGATCTTCAAGGGCGAGATCGTGGAAGATCGCCGCGGCAAGACCTACTCGACTGGCGTCTGAGGAATATAGAAAATGCTCAGTCCCAAGCGCGTAAAGTTCAGAAAGCGGTTCAAGGGGCGGACGAAAGGGCTTGCCACGCGTGGCAACGAAGTCTCGTTCGGGCACTATGGCCTGAAGGCGCTCGAGCCGGGCTGGGTTTCCAACCGGCAGATCGAGGCGGCGCGTGTCGCACTGACGCGCCACATCAAGCGTGGCGGCAAGGTCTGGATCAGGATTTTCCCGGACAAGCCGATCACCAAGAAGCCGGCCGAGACCCGCATGGGTAAGGGAAAAGGCTCACCGGAAGGCTGGGTGGCGGTAGTGAAGCCGGGAAGAGTGATGTTCGAGCTCGAGGGCGTGACGCCCGAGATCGGAAAGAAGGCGATGGCACTTGCCGCCGCCAAGATCGGAGTGAAGTCGAAGTTCGTGGTTCGTGAGGAGGCTCACACAGATGCTAGCTAAGGACATTCGCGAGATGAGCGAGGGGGACATCAACTCCCGCATCGCCGACCTGGAGAGGGAGAGATTCAACCTTCGCCTCGCATCCGGCACGCGCACGCTCGACGACCCGCTGCGGCTGCGGGTGATTCGCAGGGACGTGGCGCGGCTAAAGACCATTCTACGTGAGAAAATCATCGGAATCGCCGAGGCAAAAGAGCCGACGCGTGTGAAGGCTAGACGTGTGACGGGAAGACGCGGGCTTAAATCGGCCACTGCGACCAACCGTGCGAAGAGGAGTAAGAGGGCTTAATGGCTGAATTGGCGAAGAGAGAAAGCGGGGCGATCGACCGGAACGCGCGGAAAACGCGCATCGGCATGGTCGTCAGCGACAAGATGGCGAAGACCGTCGTGGTCTCGATCGAGCGCAGGGTGCAGCATCCCGTATACGGCAAGATGGTCCGCCGCACGAAGAAGCTGAAGGCGCACGACGAGCAGAACGAGGCCAAGACGGGCGACACCGTCCGCATCATGGAGACCCGGCCCTTGTCGAAGGACAAGCGGTGGCGCGTGGTCGAAATCATCGAACGTGCACGTTAACGGAGACGACCAGTGATCCAGCAGGAATCGGTGGTCAAGGTAGCGGACAACTCGGGCGCGAAAACGGCGCTCGTGATCCGCGTGCTTGGCGGAACCCGCCGGCGCTACGCCTCGCTCGGCGACGTCGTGATCGTCGCCGTGAAGAACGCGCTCCCGAACGGCACCGTGAAGAAGTCGGATGTCGCGCGCGCCGTCGTGGTGCGCACGGCCAAGGAGACGCGCCGCAAGGACGGCTCCTACATCCGCTTCGACGAGAACGCAGTCGTAATCATCAATGAACAGGGCGAGCCGCGGGCGACCCGCATCTTCGGACCCGTGGCGCGCGAGCTCCGCGAGAAGAAGTACATGAAGATCGTCTCGCTGGCCCCAGAGGTTCTGTAAAGTGAGAATCCTGACATACAGAAAGACGGCGAAGACGCGCCTTCACGCGCGGCACGCCGAGAACTCGAAGCGCATGAAGCTGCACGTGTCGAAGGGCGACACGGTGCGGGTGATGCGCGGCGACGACAAGGGCAAGGAAGGCAAGGTGCTGCGCGTCTTCCTCAAAACCGGTCGCGTTCTCATCGAGGGCGTGAACATGGTGAAGATGCATCGCAAGGCGCGTACGGCCGAGGAGACGAGCGGCATTCGCGAGGCGCCGGCTACGGTGCACTCGTCGAACGTGATGCTGCTCGACCCCAAGTCCGGCCAGCCGACCAGGACAAAATCCCGTTTCGACACCGACGCGACACATATCGAACGTCGAAGAACCAAGGAGCGCGTCAGCGTCAAGAACGGGGAGCCCATCCCCCGCGTGCGCTGAGCGAGGAATTAGAGAATGGCAACGAAAGAGAAGAAGCAGGGGAAAAAGCGCGAAGTTCAGGCGCAGGTTCAGGCGGAGCACGCCGGCAAGGATTTGCCGGTTCCACCGCCACGCCTCCACGTCTACTACATGAAGACGGTGCGCGACCGGCTGATGTCGCAGTTCGGCTTCACCAACGTGCACCAGATCCCGACGCTCGAGAAGATCGTGATCAACTGCGGAGTCGGCGAAGCGATCAAGAACGCCAAGGTTCTTGATACGGTCGTCTTCGAGCTGAGCATCATCACCGGTCAGCGGCCGGTCCGGAAGAAGGCGAAGAAGTCCATCGCCAACTTCGGACTCAGACAGGGGCAGGAAATTGGGGCCGCCGTCACACTTCGCGGAGCGAGAATGTGGGAGTTCCTCGATCGGTTCGTGACCGTGGCGATCCCGCGCATTCGTGATTTCCGCGGTGTCAACACGCGCTCGTTCGACGGACGCGGGAACTACACGCTCGGCGTCAAGGAGCAGATGATCTTCCCGGAGATCAACTACGACATGGTTGAGCAGATCCACGGCATGGACATCACTTTCGTCACCACCACGAACAAGGACGACCAGGCGTTCGCGCTCCTGCGCGAGCTCGGGATGCCGTTCCGTGGCGACGACAAGCCGATCATCACGCAGCAGCAGTAAACCAATTCAGCGAGAGAGATTGTAATGGCACGTAAGGCCATGGTAGAGAAGAGCAAGCGGAAGCCGAAGTTCCCCGTGCGCCAGCACAACCGGTGCGGACGGTGTGGGAGATCGCGCGCTTTCCTGAGAAAGTTCGGGCTTTGCAGAATCTGTTTCAGAGAGCAGGCGCTGTCGGGCTATATCCCGGGCGTCCGCAAGGCGAGCTGGTAACCATTCATTTCTACGCGTCCCGGCGACGGGATACGGTAGAACCGAGGAAGATCATTTAATGAGTATGACCGATCCGATAGCCGATATGCTCACGCGCATCCGCAACGCCTGCGGGGCGAAGCACCGCCGCGTGGACATGCCACTCTCGAAGCTGAAGGTGGAGATCGCGAAGATCCTGAAGGAGAACAACTTCATTCAGGACTACAAGACGCTCGATACGGAGGAGGGCAGGCAGCTGTTGCGCGTGGTGCTCAAGTACGCGCAGGGCGGCCAACCGGTGATTCGCGAGCTCCGTCGCGTCTCGACGCCCGGGCTTCGCAAGTACGTCGCGGTCGCGGAAATACCGCGCGTTCGCAACGGGCTCGGCATGGCGATTCTCAGCACATCGCAGGGTGTGATGTCGGATCGTCAGGCGCGGCAGGCCCGCACCGGCGGCGAGCTCCTCGCCCTGGTCTGGTAAGGAGATAGAGGCAGATGTCACGAATTGGAAAGCATCCGGTAGTGATTCCGAAGGGCGTGACGGCGACGGTCGAAGGCAATACCGTCCACGTGAAGGGACCGAAGGGCGAGCTGGAGCGCACGCTCCACACCGACATGAAGGTCTCGCTCAAGGACGGCCAGATCCTGGTCGAGCGCCCCTCGGATGAAGACAACCACAAGGCGCTCCACGGCCTCAGCCGCACGCTCGTCGCGAACATGGTCGAAGGTGTGACCAAGGGCTTCAAGAAGGAGCTCGAGCTCGTCGGAGTCGGCTACAAGGCGGACCAGCGTCCGTACGGATTGCAGCTCGCCCTCGGATTCTCGCATCCGGTGAAGTACGAAGCGCCGAAGGGCATCAAGCTCAGCGCGCCTCAGCCGACGTCGATCATCATCGAGGGCGCGAACAAGGAAATCGTGGGCCAGGTCGCGGCGGAGCTGCGCAGCCTGAGACCGCCCGAGCCTTACAAGGGCAAGGGAATCAAGTACGTTGGAGAACAGGTCCGTCGCAAAGCAGGAAAGGCGGGCAAGGCGGGAGCCAAGTAATGCCGAAAATGGCCAGACCAAAGTCGCGCGATCAGCTTCGTACGCGCCGTCACTTCCGCCTTCGCAAGAAAGTGGTTGGAAGCGCGGATCGTCCTCGCCTGGTTGTGTATCGTTCGCTCAAGCACATCTATGCGCAGCTGGTGGATGACGCGACTCAGCGCACGATCATGACCGTGACCGATTCGGGTCTCGAAGGCAAGCCGACCCAAAGATCGGTGGAAGTTGGAAAGCGCATCGCCGCCAAGGCAAAAGATGCCGGCGTCAAGCGTGTGGTGTTCGACCGAGCTGGATACAAATATCACGGCCGCGTGAAGGGTGTGGCCGACGGAGCCCGCGAGGGCGGGTTGGAGTTTTAATAAATGGCAGACAACGAGAATCCCGAAGGAGCTACGCCGGCATCAGCGTCCGATGCGCCGGCACCGGAACGTCCTGCGGCACAGGAACGCCCGCGCACTGGCGGTAGCGCCCGCAGTGGCGGCGGTGCTGGTCGCGGTCGCGGCGGTGGCGGTGGACGCGGCGGGCCCGGAGGCGGTGGTGGTGGCGCCGGCCGCGGACGTGGATCCGGCGGCAGTGGTGGTGGCGGCGGACAGGGCGGCGGTGGCGGCGCGCGGGGCGAAGGTGGCCAGCGTGGCGGCAGAGGCCGTGACGGCAAGGGGCGCGATCGCGACGGTGGACGCGGCGATGGTGGCAGCGAGCTCGTCGAAAACGTCATCGCCATCAATCGCGTTGCCAAGGTCGTGAAGGGCGGACGTCGCTTCTCATTCAACGCGCTCGTCGCCGTCGGAGATGGTCAGGGTCGAGTTGGTTTTGCTACCGGCAAGGCAAACGAAGTATCGGAGGCAGTCCGCAAGGCTGTCGACGGAGCGCGCCGCAACATGGTTGCGATCCCGATGACAGGTGGAACGATCCCACACGAAGTCGTTGGCACGCACGGCGCCGGCAAGGTCCTGATGAAGCCGGCGGCTCCGGGCGCCGGAGTCATCGCCGGCGGGGCTGTGCGCGCAATCATGGAGTGCGCCGGCATCGCCGACATTCTCACCAAGAGTCTCGGCTCGACCAATCCGCACAACATGGTGCTTGCAGCGTTGGACGGACTACAGCAACTGACGACGGTCGAGCAGATCGCGCGCGAGCGCGGCATTGAAGTCTCGAGCCTCGGTTATCGTTCGCGCGCCAAGTCGAAGGAGGCCGTCGCACATGCCTAGAACACATGTGTGGTGGAGAACGAAGGGGCCGAAGACGACCCCTAAGGAAACCATCACGAAGGGAAAGGTTCGCATCAAGCAGGTGAGAAGCGGCATCGGCCACTCGTGGCGGATGCGTCTTACGCTCGAAGCCCTCGGGCTCCGGCATCACCAGTCTGAAGTGACCAGGCAGGACTCACCCGCGCTACGCGGACAGATCAAGCACGTGCGTCATCTCGTCGAAGTGACGCCGGTAGAGGATTAATCAGTGGCAGACAAACCAACACGTCGGGAAAAACTCGGAGCGCCGGACCGCGTCGAAAAGATCGGGCTGCACAATCTGGTTCCTGCGCCCGGATCGCACCGGAATCGCAAGAGGCTCGGACGCGGGCCTGGCTCTGGCACCGGTAAGACGTCGGGTAAGGGACACAAGGGCATTAAAGCCAGATCGGGTCACCACGGTCCCGGCGGCGGCAAGCCGCAGTTCGAGGGCGGCCAGATGCCGCTCACACGCCGCATACCAAAGCGCGGTTTCACGAATATCTTTCGTGTAGAGAATCAGGTCGTCGGTTTCGAGGACCTGGCCAAGCTGCCGAAGGGCGCTGAAGTGACGGAGGAGACCTTGGCCGAAGCCGGATTGATCCGGAAAGGAAAGGGTCCCGCCAAGCTTCTCGCGAATGGCGATGCCGCGAAGGGCGTCACCGTGCGCGGCATCAAGATGAGCGCTGGCGCTCGGCAGAAAATCGAGGCGGCCGGAGGCCGGGTAGAGAACTAAATGGCGCAATCAGCCCCAGCGGCGGCAGTAAGCAACATCTACAACACGCCGGAGTTGCGGGACAAGATAGTCTTCACGTTCATCTGTCTCGTGATCTACCGAGTCGGGGCGCATATCACCGCGCCGGGCATCGATGTTGTCGCGATGACCGACTTCTTCAACAATCAGGGGAAGGGCGGGTTGCTGGGCCTGTATGACCTTTTCGTGGGCGGCGGACTGTCGCACGCGACCGTCTTCGCGCTCGGCATCATGCCGTACATCTCCGCCAGCATCTTCATGCAGATCGCCGGCGTGGTGATCCCGACCGTCGAGAAAATGCAGAAGGACGAGGAAGGCAGAAAGCGCGTGACGCAGTGGACGCGCTACGTGACGGTCGTCCTCGCCGTGGTGCAGGGGTGGGGGTTCGCGCTCTTCACATCGTCCCTCGAGAACGCGGTGGTCAATCCCGGGTTCGGGTTCAAGCTCCAGATGGTGGTTGTCCTCACCACTGGTGCGCTGTTCGTGATGTGGTTAGGTGAGCAGATCACCGAGAGGGGACTGGGGAATGGTGCATCGCTGATCATCTTCTTCTCGATCGTCGAGAGGTTCTGGCCGGGAATCATCAGCACCCTCGGGTTCGTGAAGACGCAGGCAGTCGGTCCGTTCTCGCTCGTCGTACTCGGCATCGTCATGGTCGGCGTCGTCGCCGGCACGATTGCGATCACAATGGCGGCCCGCCGGGTGATGATCCAGATCCCGCAGCGTACGATGGCTCGAGGCCGCCAGAGAGAAGCGGCCAAGAATTTCATTCCGCTACGGGTTAACGCAGCGGGCGTGATGCCGATCATCTTTGCCTCGTCGGTGATTGTCGTCCCGGGCGCGATCGCACAGTTCAGTGGCAACGAGAACGCGCGGATCATCTCCGAGTACTTCCAGCCTGGCACGTGGCTCTACTACCTGCTGACGGCGATTCTGATCGTCTTCTTCACCTACTTCTACACGTCGATCATCTTCAACCCGGTCGACATATCCGAGAATCTGAAGAAGCAGGGCGGATTCATTCCGGGTGTGAAGCCCGGCGCCAGGACGGCCGAGTACATCGATCACGTCGTGTCGCGCATCACATTCCCCGGTTCGTTGTTCCTGACGTTCATCGCGCTGCTGCCGGTGTTCATTGCCGACATGATCAACGTCCCGTTCAGATTCGGTGGAACCTCGCTGCTGATCGTGGTCGGTGTCGCGCTCGACACCATGGCCCAGGTCAATCAGCATCTGCTGCTCAGGAAGTACGATGGCTTCATGAAGAAGGGCCGAGTGCGATTCCGCGGCCGCACGACCGGCGGTACTTACTAGATTTCGATCGGAGGAGCCAAAAGCTCCTCCGACTCTTTTGCGGGTATCTCCGATGATCATCGTACTGCTCGGCCCGCCCGGAGCGGGTAAGGGAACGCAGGCGGACAAACTGGCCATGCGCCTCGGGATTCCGAAGATCGCCACCGGCGACGTCCTGCGTGCGGCGGTTCGTGATGGCACCAGGCGCGGGCTCGAGGCGAAGGCCTATATGGATCGCGGCGATCTGGTGCCGGATTCAGTCATCCTCGGTATTCTTCAGGATGTCATGACATCCCCGGCGACGAAAAAGGGAGCCATTCTGGATGGGGCGGTTCGCACTGTGCCGCAGGCCGAAGGACTCGGGGTCATGCTCGCCGAGATCGGAAAGCAGGTGGACAAGGTGCTGCTGTTCGATGTGGACGATGACGTGCTGGTGAAGCGGTTGAGCACGCGCACCGTTTGCGAGGGCTGTCAGACGCCTTATACGGGGCGCGAGCCGGGCTCGAGCTGCGAGAAATGCGGCGGAAAGCTCGTACGTCGCAAGGATGACGAGCCCGAGGCAGTGCGGAACCGGCTCGAGGTCTATCGCAGGCAGACGGCGCCCGTGATCGACTGGTACGCCGACCGCAAGATGAAAGTTCAGAAGATCGATGCCGATGCTTCGGTGGACGAAGTGACCAGTCGCGCGATCAAGGCGCTCAAGAAATGATTCAGATCAAGTCACCGCGCGAGATCGAGATCATGGCGCGCGGGGGCGAGATACTGGCGGCGACCGTGCTGCTGCTGGAGAAGAGCGTGCGTCCCGGCATGTCGACTCTCGATCTGGACAAGATCGCCGACGAGTTCATTCGCAACCATCCCGGCGCGACCCCGGCGTTCAAAGGCCTCTACAATTTTCCCGCGAGCATTTGCACGTCCATCAATCAGGAGATCGTGCACGGAATCCCGTCCAGGAAGCGTCTGATCGAGGAGGGAGACCTCGTCTCGATCGACATCGGCGTGAAGCTCGACGGCTACTACACGGATTCGGCTACCACGGTCGCTGTCGGGAAAGTCGATGCGGAGTCGAAGAAGCTGCTCGAGGTCACGAAGAAGGCACTCGCGGCGGGGATAAAGGCGGCAACCGCTGAGAATCATATTGGGGACATCGGTGCGGCCGTGCAGAGCGTTGTTGAGGCAGCGGGCTTCAGCGTGGTGCGGGATCTCGTAGGACACGGTATTGGAGTCGGATTCCACGAGGATCCGCAGGTGCCGAACTACGGTAAGCCCAAGCGGGGTGTTCGTCTGCAGCCCGGCCTGACGATCGCGATCGAGCCGATGGTGAATGTCGGAATGCCGGGCACGCGAACGATGCCGGACCGATGGACAGTCGTAAGTGTGGACGGGACACGCTCGGCGCACTTCGAGCATACGATCGCGATCACGGACAACGGACCGCGGATTCTGACGGCTCTGGCGCCCTAGGGCGTCAGTTTCCTAGCGGTGCTCGGATGATGACGGAATCAGCCGTCCCAGAGGCGTAGCCTTGACGTAGCGACTGGTCTGCCCGTTCCAGGTCAGCTCCAGGGTATCGCCTACCACGGCGAACCGTACGGCGCGGTCTCCTCCTCCCGGTCCCGGGAGATGCATCATCGCTGAATCGCCCATTGTTGCGTAGGTCCCTTGCAGCGTACGGATCGGTACTCTCAGGCGGAAGTCCCCACCCGGCGTGTATTCCTCGAACGCGGGCACGCCCGTGTAGTGAAGGTACGTCCAGCGGCCGATCACCGGATCGGCACCTTTCAAAGGCGCGCCGACGCGCGTCTCGCGCTGCTCCTTGCCCTGGTTGACCATCACCAGAGTGTCGCGCAGGATCGAAACTCTGAACGCATTGACTCCATTCGCGGGATCGATGATGTAGAGGCTGTCCCGGGCGCGCTTGTATTTCATGTCGACCATTGCGCCCAGAGTAAAGCTCATCGAGTTGTCGGGCGCGAATGAGATCGTCGACCCCAGTCCGCCAGCGGAACGAGTCACCGCTTCCCACGTACCAATCAGCGATGTCGAGCGGGCGGGCGGCGCAACCTGGGCCACCATCACATTCAGCGACAGCAAATTTGGAATGAGGACGAATGCGCGAGTGCGTATCCTCATGGTTTACTCCGTGTTGAGCATCAGCTGGAAAGCGCGCGCTCGACCAGCCTGGTGACTTGGTCCCCGAGGTCGCCTGCCTTCTTCACGAGCAGTTCCGCCTGGCGCGCGAGAGACTGGCCCTTCGATTTGTCCTCGAGCGCCTGCACATTGACCCGCACGTTGTACGCCGCGCCCCTGGCCGCGGCGACCGCAAGCAACGTGGCGACCCCAGCGTCGGTAACCGCGTTCGTATTTCCCTTCTCGGCGAGGAGCGCGGCGAGCTGTGCAACTTCCACCGCGGCGCGCGCGGTCTCGAGCGGCACCTCGGCCGCCTTGAGAAGCGCGTTGGTCACCGTTTCGGAGCGCCGAGCGGCCGCATCAGCCGGCTCTTTGGGCAGCTTGTAGGCCTCCGAAACCAAGGCGTATGCCTCGGCGTCGCGCTTGACCAGCGCCGCGAGCTGGTTGCCCAGGGCAACCGCCTTGAGAGCGGCCTCTTTCATCTCGGCATCAACCGCGGCGTATTTCTTTTTGCCAATGGTGAGGCCCGCGACCATCTGCGCGAGCGCGGCCGCCAACGCGCCTGCGTGCGCCGCCACGCTTCCGCCTCCCGGAACGGGATTCGACGAGGCGACAGAAGCCAAAAATCCGCTCACGCTCTCGCCGCCGCTCACCACTTCGCGCACCTGACGCTCGAGAACCTGCTCCGGCGTGAACTGCTTGAGCTGGAGGTGACTGACAGCGGTGTCGAACAGAACTCTTTCTGGCACCAAGCCGACGATCTCACTCCAGGTCACCGGCGCTCCTTCTGCCTCCGCGCGCATCTTCACGAAATCGAATGCGTGGTGTAACGGCGTCTTCTCGGTATCGACGAGATTCATCGACACCTGGGCCTGGCCATCCACCTCGAGGCCCAGTCCCTTCACGTACTTGAAGCCGCCGGACGATCCGCGCACGGCCTTGGCGATATTCTTGGCGATCTGAAGATTGGATGCGGGACCAAGGTAGACGTTGTACGCCACGAGAAAAGGGCGCGCGCCGATGGCAATCGCTCCTCCCGAGGGGTGGATCTTTGTCGGGCCGAAATCGGGGTTGCGCGCCGGGTTCTTGCCAAGCTCCTCTCGCAGTCCCTCGAATTCGCCGCGGCGGACGTCAGCCAGATTCTCGCGCGCAGGCGTCGTAGCCGCGCGCTCGTAGAGATAGACGGGAATCTTCAGCTCCCGTCCGACTCTCTCGCCGAGCGCGCGGGCGAGAGCGATGCAATCCTCCATCGTCGATCCTTCCAGCGGGATGAACGGCACGACGTCGGTGGCGCCAATGCGAGGATGCTCGCCCGTATGCTTGGAGAGATCGATTCGTTCCGCTGCCGTCTTGATTCCGGCGAACGCCGCATCAACGGCGTTCTCGACCGGCGCGACGAACGTAATCACGGATCGATTGTGGGAGGCGTCGGACGACACGTCGAGAACCGAGACCCCATCCACCCCGGCGATTGCGTCGCGGATCGCGTTGATGACTTCGGGACGGCGGCCCTCGGAGAAATTCGGAACGCATTCGACCAGCTTCATTCAGTTTTTTCCCTTGCTCATGTTGGCACGCTTTACAGTCTGCAACAGCCACGCGTGCATCGCCGGATTTCCGGCGACGAAGGACCCGGCAGTGAGCTGCGGCGGATTTCCATCGATGTCGGTGACGATGCCCCCCGCCTCCTGCACCATCAGCATTCCAGCCGCGACATCCCAGGGAGCGAGCACCAACTCCCAGAACGCGTCGAACCTCCCGCAGGCAACATTCGACAGGTCGAGCGCAGCCGACCCCGCTCGTCGAATTCCAGCAGTCCCGCGCATCACCAAACTGAACTGCTCCAGGTACTGTGGCAACTTCTCGAGGGTCTTGAAGGGGAAGCCCGTCCCGATCAGCGACCGGCCCGGCTCCCTGAGGTTGGAGACGTGGATGCGCTTGCCGCCGAGAAACGCGCCGTCGCCGCGCCTCGCCGTGAACTCTTCGCCGCGGGCGACATTGAGGACGACGCCCGCGCACAGAACACCGTTGCGCGCGATCGCGATCGACACGGAGTACTCCGGGTAGCCGTGCAGAAAGTTGGTGGTGCCATCCAGCGGGTCGGCGATCACGACGATTCCCTTGCTTGCGATGGCGGTCGGCGACAGCTCCTCGCCGAGCATTGTTGCATCGGGAAGACGGCGGGAGATGATGCCCGCGATCACGTGCTCGGACTCTTTGTCCACCTCGCTGACGAAATCGGAGTGTCCCTTCGTCTCCCACACCAGCTTCTCGCGCTCTGCGGTGGCGTCTCGAATGACGCGTGCTCCGGCGCGAGCCGCTTCCAGCGCGATGTCGAGCAGCTCGGAATCGCCGTTGTCAGTTTGTGAAATTGCTTGCAACTCCTCTCGCTCGCTCTTTAATTTGGCGCAATGTCCCGCATCTTCAGCGGCATTCAGCCCTCCGGCTCACTGCACATCGGAAACTACCTCGGCGCCGTCAAGAACTGGGTTGAACTGCAGCACAAATACGAGTCGTTCTTCTGTATCGTCGACTACCACGCCATCACGGTCCCGTACGAGCCCGCCGACCTGCGCGCCCGGACGGCCGACATGGCGTTGTCATTGCTCGCCGCCGGACTGGATCCGTCGAAGTGCACGCTGTTCGTGCAGTCGATGGTGCCGGAACATACCGAGCTTGCATGGATATTCAACACTCTCACTCCACTGGGCGAGCTCGAGCGTCAGACCCAGTTCAAGGAAAAGGCGAGCCGTGAAGAGAGTGTTCCTGCCGGACTACTCAACTATCCGGTACTACAGGCGGCCGACATTCTTCTATATCGCGCCGAGCTGGTGCCGGTTGGCGAGGACCAGGTGCAGCACCTCGAGCTGTCGCGCGAGATAGCACGTAAGTGGAACGCGCGGTTCGACATTCGTGCTACGGCCGCGAGCTGTGTGTCCGGCGCGAAACGCGTGCCGGCCGCGCACGGTACATCCGAGCCGGCGCCGAGCGGATTTTTCCCGGAGCCGAAGGCGCTGCTCACTCCCACTCGTCGCGTCATGGGATTGGATGGCCAGGCTAAGATGTCGAAGTCACTCGGGAACACGGTCGATCTGCTCGAGGATCCGACATCGATCTGGGAGAAGCTGAAACCAGCGGTGACCGATCCGGCGCGAGTGCGCCGGACCGATCCAGGCACGCCGGAAGTGTGCAACATCTATCACTTGCACAAGGCCTTCAGTCCGCTCGCGACGGTCGAGCACGTTGCCGTACAGTGCCGGACAGCTGGGTGGGGCTGCCTCGATTGCAAGAAGGTTCTGCACGAATCGATGGAGAAGGAGCTCGCTCCCATTCGGGCGCGCGCGAAGGAGATCGCCGCAAATCCGAAGAAGATGAAAAGCGATCTCGCCGCCGGGGCCGAGCACGCTCGGTCGGAAGCCGGGAAGACGATGAAAGAAGTGAAGCAGAAAATGGGGCTCACGTAGACGTCCGGCATGGCCCAAGCCGACCTCGTTCAGCGCGCGAAAAGTCTGCTCTCCCAGCTGGCGCAAAATCCGAGGTTTGCGGGAAGCGCTGAAGAATCCGCCGCAAGAGCGCTGTGCCGGGCCGAGCTCGAGCGCGCGGGATTCGAGTGCCGGCAGCTGCCGTTCGAGTACTCTGAGTGGCCCGGGCGATGGGGACCGCCGCTCGCCGCTGCATTTCAGGCGGCAACAATTCTCGCGGTCGCGCATATGGCGGTCCATCATGGGCCGCTGGGCGCACTGGCGGTTGGCGCGGCACTACTGACCGCTCTCATGTTCGCTTCCGGTGATGCGAAGCGACGCTGGATCGCGCGGTTTCCGCTGCGCCGCGCGAGATCCGAAAACCTGGAAGCAAAGCGCGGCAATCCGGTCGTTTGGCTCGTTGCTCACAGCGACTCGAAGTCCCAAACCGTGCCGATGCTGATTCGAATCGCAGGCTCGGTCGCGCTGGCTGTCGTTACCACGGCGTCGTTTGGAGTTCTCCTGCTCGCCCTTGTGGGAGTGAGCTTTGTTGTGTGGGTGTGGCACTTGCTTGCGATCCTGGCAGTCCTCACAGCGCTTCCTTCGATGCTCTGCTTAATCCGAAATGATTCCAATGGAGCGGTCGATAACGCCAGCGGCATAGTGGCGGTCCTTCTTGCGGCGCAGTCGGCCTCAGCACCCCGTGAGCTCGGCGTTCTCATCACTAGCGGCGAGGAGCTGGGCCTGGCAGGTGCGCGGGCCTGGGCCGGCGCCCAGGTGAGAACAGATTTGGCCCAACCTGCCCTTAAAGTTCTGAACTGCGATACCGTGGACGACGCTGGCAATTGGCGGTGCATGTATACGGGGCCCAAGCCGAAACGGATCGTGGCGGCTGCTGAAACAATCGCCGCCAGGCTGGGCGTACGGCTCCTCGTGGGGCGTCTCATTCCGGGAATCCTGGCCGACAGCATGGCGTTCGCCGATCGGGGTGTCGAAGCGATCACGCTCAGCAGGGGTACCCTGTCGACTCTCGCGCGCATTCATACGCGGCGCGATAATTCCAATGCGTTTGGGGGACATGGCGCCGCGGAAGCGAGCGTCCTCCTTTCTGCTCTTGCCAAGGAACTGGGCTGATGTATCTGCTGATTCTCGCCGGCGTGATCATATTGTCGCTGGTCCTGATCGTCCTGGGCCTCCCTGGGCTCTGGATCATGGTGGCGACAGCCGTCGCATATAACCTGATCGTCCCGGGCGAACCGATCGGTTGGGTCACCCTGGTTGCCGTCGCGGTTCTGGCTTTCGTCGCCGAGCTTCTCGAGTTCGCCCTTACTGGCCGCTATGCCCGAAAGTACGGCGGCTCGCGCCGCGCCGGCTGGGGAGCGATTCTTGGAGGCATGGTCGGGGCGATTGTCGGAGTTCCGATACCGATCGTTGGCCCCGTCATTGGGGCGTTCATCGGCTCATTCCTTGGAGCGCTGATTGCGGAGCTAACGGGCGGATCGTCAGCAGGAGATGCAACACGCGTCGCGAAGGGAGCACTGATCGGGCGCGTGATGTCCACGGTTCTAAAGATCGGGATTGGCTTCACGATTGGCGTTTGGATCTTCATCGCAGCCGCGAAATAAATCTTCCATGCCGACGAAACAATGATAGCAGCCGAAAGTGTCAGCGCAGCGACGGATTCCGCTTCCATCGAGGGGAAGTACGTCTACTGCATCATCCGCAACGACCGCTTGCGTGAGTTCGGCGAGATCGGCATCGGCAGCGGCGCGCGTGTGTACACGGTCAACCACAAGGACCTGGCGGCGGTGGTGAGCGACACGCCGATCGTGATCTACGATCCGACACGCGAGAACGTCCTCGCCCACGAGTTCGTCAACGAGACCGTGATGCGTGAATTCACACTCATCCCGATGTCGTTCGGTACGATATTCCGCTCGGAAAATGATGTACGCGCCCTGCTCAACTCCACCTATCAGGCGTTCACCGACGTACTCGACAAAATGCAGGACAAGATCGAGTTCGGTCTCAAGATTCTGTGGGACAGGGACAGCGTAGTCGCCGCGATCGAGCGCGACAACGACGAGATCCGCCGGCTCAAGGACGAGATCACTCGCAACGCCGCCTCGTCGACGTACTTCGCGCGCATGCAGCTGGGCCGTCTGGTCGAGGCCGCGATGGAGGAGGCGAGCAACCGCTACGTAAACGACATCCACGAGCAGCTGAAGGACGTCTCGGTCGCCAGTCGCAGCAGCAAGGTCATCGGCGACCGGATGATTCTGAACGCCGCCTTCCTCGTGGATCGCAAGGACGAGAAGGCGTTCGACGAAAGAGTGAAAGCCATCAGCCTCCAGTACGAGGATCTTCTTACCTTCAAGTACACCGGACCGTGGCCTCCGTACAACTTCGTGAACATCAAGCTGAAGCTGGAGAAGGCGACCTGACGCGGGTCTGATCTCATGGGACTTCTCACCAACATTCTCCTCGCGCCCTTCCTCGGCCCCGTCTGGGGAACGAGATGGACGCTCGAAAAAGTCGACCGCGTCGTCCGCGACGAGCTGACCGATGACACGCCGATCAAGGAAGACCTGATGGCGCTTCAGTTGCAGCTCGAGATGGGCGAGATCGACGACGACGAGTACGTCCGCCGCGAAGCGGAAATAATGAAGAGGCTTCGCGAAGTTCGCGAATGGCGTGAGAAGTTCGGGATGTCCACCAGTGGTGGCCCCGTTCGCGTCGCCGAAAGCGGCGAGCCAGACCAGTAATCGCCGCCGCGGCCGAATGATTGAGCGTCTGTGCTACGTGTACGGAGTCGTCGGCTCTTCGATTGAAACGGCGACCGCTCCGACGGGGATCGATGGTGGCCCGGTCAGCCTCATTTCCAGCGGAGACGTCTCCGCGCTCGCCACCTCCGTCAGCGCCGAGGATTACGCGCCGGACAGAGTCGAGTCGCTGACGGCGGATGTCGATTGGGTGAGTGAGCGAGCAATGGCGCACGACCGGGTTCTCACCTGGGCGTCCGACAACGGCGCCGTCATCCCGTTCCCGATGTGGACGCTCTTTCGGGATTCCAAGGCGGTCAAGGGAATGCTGTCGAAGCGGATGGCCGAGCTTCAGCAGACCTTCGCGCGGATAGCGGACGGCAGGGAGTTCATCGTGCGCGTGTATGTGCAGCCCGGCGTCCTCAAGGACCGGCTCGGCGAGCACAGCTCGGAACTGACGGCGCTCGAAGCGAATGCCGCCAAGGCGACGCCGGGGCAGAAATATCTTCTCGAGCGAAAGATCGAGAACCTTCGCCGCGACGCCGGGCGTGATGTGACCGCGAAAGTGGCGTCCGAGATTCACGACGGGCTTCGCCTGGCGTCCATGGACACGATCCGCGAGCAGCCGGTCAACTCCGGCGCCCCGCGCGAGCAGGGACGCGCGGTTCTCAACGCGTCGTTTCTGGTGGCCCCCAAGCGGGTGGTCGAGTTCCAGCGCGCGCTGACGGCGATGGTCAACAAGTACGAGCCGTCGGGCTTCAAGTTCGACTTCACGGGTCCCTGGCCGCCGTATCACTTCGTCGGCGAGAGATCCCCGTGAGCCTCGACGACATATTCGGCGAGCCGCGAATCGAGCTTGCCGAAGTACTCAACCACATTCTCGATAAGGGCGTCGTCCTCAAGGGTGAAGTGATGCTCGCGGTCGCGGACATCGATCTGATCCAGCTGGATCTCGGACTCTTGCTGACAGCCGTCGAATCGGCGACGAGACGGCCCCGGGTGAGCGGCGCCAGAACGCTCGGCCTCGCCGCGCCACGGACGGAATCGCGCGCCGAGGCGTCCTCGGGCTCGACGATGGAGAGCCAGGTCGTCGATTCGCTCGACGCCCCCGGGGATGCGGCGGTGGCCCCGCTACAAAGCGTTGCCGAGAGCTTGCCTCAGCGTCTTAATACTGACCCCGACAAGGTGGAGAACGGGCTCGCGAAGCTCGTCTTGACGTTGATTGAGGTATTGCGTAAGGTCCTAGAGCACCAGGCAGTTCGGCGAATGGAGGGGGGACATCTGAGCGACGCGGAGATCGAGAAACTCGGAGTCGCGTTGCTTCGCCTCAACGACCGGATGCAGGAAATGAAGGGGATCTTCGGTTTGACCGATGACGATCTCCAGATAGACCTGGGCCCCCTAGGCAAGTTACGATAACCCGGCGCACGAGCCGAACGGAGACGACTGCTTGGCAGACTTAGTATCCCCGTCGCGCACCTATGGTCTCGTCGACATCCTCGATCGTGTGCTCGACAAGGGCCTCGTCGTTGTCGGCGACATCAAGATCAACCTCGCCAACGTAGAGCTTCTCACGATTCAGATCCGTCTTCTCATCTGTTCCATCGACAAGGCGGAACAGATCGGCATGGACTGGTGGCGGACAGACCCGCGACTGAGCACGCGGGCGAAAGCCGCTGCCATCCCACCGTCCACACCAGCCGCCTCGGCCGAAAGACAACCGGAGTCACGACATGGCAGTTGAACGTTCCCCGAGCGGTAGCTCGCTTATCGATGTTCTCGATCGCGTTCTCGATAAGGGCATCGTCATCGACGCATGGGTGCGCGTCTCCCTGGTCGGGATCGACCTCGTTACGATCGAAGCGCGCATCGTTGTCGCATCGATCGATACTTATCTCAAATACTCCGAAGCGGTGGGACTCACCGCGCCCGGTTCCCGCCCGCGCGAGCTCAGCGCCGGCGGAGCGGACGAGCTCGACCGGATGCGGATAGAAAATGCAGATCTGAAGCGGCGACTTGAACGAATCCAAGCGTGAGAGTGCCGCGGTAGCGATCAGCCCGCAACTCAGCGGAGAGCGCCTGGCCGAGCTTCTCTCCGCTATCTCCGAAGCGCCCGATTTCGAAACTGCCGCGACGTTCATGCTCGCGCAGTTCGCCGATATTGTCGGTGCGCGCCGGGGGTTGGCCGTGACGCTGGACAGCCCTCCCAATCGTTTCATCAACACCGCCAGCGTCGGCTTCGAGGCGGAAGGCCCTCCAGCGGTCTCCTTTCCAATCGACGATCTCTCGAATCCTCTCGCCGTTTCCGCGCTCTCGCTTCACGCCGTGAGTTGCGATGGGGTTGCGCCCCTCCCCGGAATTCCGTTTGGCGAGTGGACCGCGATCCCGTTTCCACAGCCACAGTTCCGCGGAGCGCCGCATCTCCTCAGTGATGCCGAGCTCGAGCTCGTCCAGTTGCGGGGGTGTCAGGTGAGGCGTCGGTCGGGCGTCGACCGGCGGCGGAAGATCGGTCACGCACCGGGTGGTGTCGCTCTGCTCGACGCTTCTATCGATGACGATACTGTGGCGGCGCTAATGCACGCCGCGTCCCTGGCCGGACCAGTTCTGTCTCGCCTGGCCGCCGTCGAGGAGTTCCGTCTCTCCACGGGTCGGCTTGGACAGCAGCGCGAGATGTTGACCACGATCATGAATTCGCTGCCAGATCCGATCGTGATCATCAACGCGGATCGGGACATTATCGCCCAGAACAAACGCGCTGAGCATCTGCTCTTCACCAGCGACAAGGACTCGGAAGGAAGGCGTCGCGCTGTCGAGATCAACAACCTGCTTTTCACGTCGCACCTCTCGAAAGCGGCAATGGGGTCGAAGGAATCAGCGGGATCGCGCGAGCTGAATCTGGTCGACCCTGACGAAGGGACCGATCTGCTGTTCGAGGTATTGACGCACCGCCTCGGCCCCGCGGACGGGGGCGATAGCGGATCGACCGTCTCGGTGCTGCGTGACGTAACGGATCTCCGCCGCGCCGCCAACGAGCTCGAGCGCCAGGTGCAGCGGGTGCGGCTCGCCGAGATCGACGCGAAACGCGAGCGCGACCGGCTCAACCTCATTCTCGAGAACGTCGCGGACCCGATCCTCGTCACCGACGATCGCTCGAACATCATCCTCATGAACAAGGAGGCCGAGCAGCTGTTCGAGGCCGACGATAGCCAGAGCTGGGATCGGGCGGCGATGGTCCAGGCGAACGACACAAAGTTCACGACCTTCATCTCGGATTTCACCATCAGCCCGTCGCTGGCTCGGCGCGAGCAGATGAAGCTCCAAATCCCCGAAACTGGCGTAGAGCTTCCGGTCGAAGTGGTCTCGGGAAAAATTCTCAATCGTCGGGGCGAGCCGCTCGCGATCGTGTCGGTTCTGCACGACCTCACCGAGCAGGCGGAGAACGAGCGTCTCTACGAGGAGCTCAAGACGTTCTCGAGCCAGCTCGAGGAGCGAATTCAGGCGGCAACCGCGGATCTCGCCGAACAGAACACCCGGCTCCAATGGCAGTCGCGAGAGTTGGAGAAGGCGAATCGGCTCAAGTCTGAATTCCTCGCTAGCATGTCGCACGAGCTGAGGACGCCAATCAACGCGCTCATAGGCTACGCGTCGCTGATGCTGGATCGGATCTACGGCGACCTCACGCCGAGGCAGGAAGAGGGACTCAACCGCATCCAGGGCGCCGCGCAGCATCTGCTGGCGTTGATCAACGACATTCTCGATCTCGCCAAAATCGAGGCCGGCCGGATGCCATTGCATCTCGACGATGTGGCGCTCGGAGAGATCATGACCGAGATCTCGCAGCAGATCGAGCCGATGGTGAAGAAGAAGCAGCTGACCTTGAGCGTCGATCTGCCGTCGAAGGATCTCAAGCTCCACACCGACAGGACAAAGGTCAAACAGATTCTGCTCAACCTGCTCTCGAACGCGGTGAAGTTCACCCACCACGGCGGCATCTGGGTGACCGTGTCGAGGGACGAAGATGATCTGCGGTTCGACGTCCGTGATACTGGCATCGGAATCCGCGAGGTCGATCTCGAGTCCATCTGGGAGGACTTCAGGCAGGTGGACCAGTCTCGTACCCGCGAGTTCGGCGGCACCGGGCTGGGCCTCAGTATCACCCGGAAACTCGTCGACGCTTTGGGGGGGCACGTATTCGCGGAGAGCGTCTACGGAAAGGGCTCGACTTTCACGGTGATCCTGCCGCAGAGGAGCGTCGTCCGGCCGGACGATCCGCCGCGGGTGGTCGACGAGGTCCCGCCCCCGCCTCCAGCCCGGCGTTGACACGCACCCTCTGAGAAGTAGATTGAACCAACGCCCCGAAGCTCTCGGGGCGTTTGCTTTTCCCGTCCCCCCCGCGAATTGAATGTTCAATTCAAACACACGCACAATCGTCGTCGTCGGCGCCCAATGGGGGGACGAAGGCAAGGGCAAGCTCGTTGATGTCCTGGCGGAGCGCGCCGACTGGGTAGTTCGCTATCAGGGCGGCGCCAACGCCGGCCACACCGTACACATCGGGGACAAGTCGTTCGTCCTCCACCAGATTCCGAGCGGGATTCTCCATCCTGGTGTGCGCTGCGCGATCGGCAACGGAGTCGTACTGGACGTCGAGACCCTTTTCTCGGAGATCGACGAGCTCGTTTCGGACGGCATAGACGTCGAGGGACGTCTATACGTGAGTGATCGCGCGCATCTCGTGTTACCGTATCACAAGCTCGTCGACAGCCAAAGCTCGGCCAGCAAGGAGATCGGAACTACAGGACGAGGAATCGGTCCGGCCTACGAGGACAAATTTGGCCGGCGCGGGATCCGCGTCCTCGATCTGCGGAATCCTGAGAGGCTGAGAAAGCTGGTCGAGCGTGGAGTCGCGCACGCCAACATCCAGCTCTCGATGGCCGGTGCGAAGCGAGCTGACGTCGATTACACCTTGGGAGTTCTGGATCGGTTCACGAAGCGCCTGTTGCCGCTCGCGGAGGACGTCGGACTGATGATCCACCGCGCGATCGTTGGCGGTGCCGCAGTGCTTCTCGAAGGCGCGCAGGGTTCCCTACTCGACATTGATCACGGCACATACCCGTACGTGACGTCCAGCAGCACGACCTCGGGCGGAGCCGCAACCGGCGTGGGAATCGCCCCGGGGGAGCTCGACTCGGTGATCGGAGTGGTGAAGGCGTACACCACGCGCGTCGGTAACGGACCGCTGCCGACCGAGTTCGAAGAGCCACTGGAGTCGGAGATTCGGAGGCTGGGCAATGAGTTTGGTGCGACGACCGGTCGACCGCGCCGCTGCGGCTGGTTCGACGGTGTCGTAGTTCGCTATGCCGCTCGCGTGAACGGACTCACCGATCTCGCCGTCACCAAGTTGGACGTGCTGGACACTCTGGACCGAATCGGCCTCTGCACCGGATACGAAGCTGACGGCCAGGTTTACGAGGAATTTCCCGGCGATCTGGATGTGCTCGGCCGCGCCGTGCCCAGGTACGAGTGGTTCGACGGCTGGAAGACAACGACGGCGGAAGCTCGAAGCCTTACAGATCTGCCGGCGCAGGCTCGCCGTTACCTCGACCGTATCCAGTCTCTCGTCGAGACGCAGATCACGTACGTGAGTGTTGGCACGCGGCGCGATCAGATCATCGGCGTGGAGGGCGCGCTTCCCGCGGGCCCCGTCGGCGTCGCCTGACCCGCGAATCAATCCGATGGCGATCGACGCGGACCTCGTGATTGTCGGCGGGGGACCGTGCGGACTAGCCGCGGCGGTCTCCGCACAACGCGCGGGGCTGCGCGCCCAGGTGATCGAGAGCGGCGTCGTCGTCAGCACGATTGCCGCGTACCCGATCTACGCCAGATTCTTTTCGACGGCTGAGAAGCTCTCGATCGGCGGGCTACCCTTCGTCATCGCCACCGAGAAGCCGACTCGACGGGATGCGCTCGCCTACTACCGTGCTGTCGTCTCGTATTTCGCGATTCCGGTGCGCCAGCGAGAGCGTGTGACCGCCATCCAGGGCTGGTCCGGAGAATTCACCGTTATCTCGCGCACGGCGGGGGGCGAGGAGAGCAAAACCAGAGCGGGGGCAGTTGTTATCGCGACCGGATACTTCGGCTCACCCAATCGCATTGGCGTGCCGGGCGAAGACCTCCCACACGTGACACACGTCTATCGCGAAGGACACGAGGCATTTCAGCAGGACGTCGTCGTTGTCGGCGGCGGCAACTCGGCGGCGGAGGCGGCGCTCGATTTGTGGAGATCAGGCGCGCGAGTGACGCTCGTTCATTTCGGTCCAACTTTCGACAAAAAGATCAAGCCGTGGGTGCTGCCTGATTTCACCAACCGCGTCAAGGAAGGCCAGATCGCCGTAAGATGGGACAGTCGCGTCAAATCGATCGAGCCGCGCGACATTTTTCTTGCCACCGGTAAGCACGAGAGTCGCCTGAAGGCGGATCGCGTCTATATCATGACCGGTTTTGCGCCGAGTCTCGAGCTGCTGCGCGAAACCGGGGTGCCGATAAATCCAAAAACCGGCATCCCGGACCACGACCCCAACACGCTCGAAACACCGATTCCCGGGTTGTTCATCGCCGGAGTCGTGGTCGCAGGCTACGATGCGAACAAGGTATTCATCGAAAACGGCCGGTTTCATGGCGACCGAATCGTTGCCCGCCTGCTCGGCCAGCGCGCGCCGGCAGAGCCGAAGCTGAGCGCGGAACTGGATGCATAGCGCTCGGGCCGACTAGCTTTCCCGGATGCCCAACCACCCCGATGTAATGGAGAAGCTGGTGTCGCTCGCGAAGCGACGCGGCTTCATCTTCCAATCCTCAGAGATCTACGGCGGTACGGGATCCGTGTGGGACTACGGTCCGCTTGGCGTCGAGCTCAAAAGGAACCTCAAGGATCGCTGGTGGCACGCGATGGTGCGCGCACGGAACGACATCGAGGGGCTCGATGCGGCGATCCTGATGCATCCGCGCGTCTGGGAAGCGAGCGGGCACGTCAGCGGATTCGTCGATCCGCTCGTGGATTGCAAGAACTGCAAAAAGCGCTTCCGCGCCGACGATCCTCGCATCAAGGGCACACCTGGAACGCCCGATGCTCAGTGTCCGGCGTGCGGGATGAAAGGAACGCTCAGCGAGGCGCGCCAGTTCAACCTGATGTTCAAGACGTTCATGGGTCCCGTCGAAGATACGGCGTCGGTAGTGTACCTTCGTCCAGAGACGGCACAGGGCATCTACGTCAATTTTCTGAACGTCCAGCAGTCGACGCGCCAGAAAGTGCCGTTTGGAATCGCGCAGATCGGTAAAGCGTTTCGCAACGAGATCACGCCCGGCAACTTCATCTTCCGCACGCGCGAGTTCGAACAGATGGAGATGCAGTTTTTTGTGGAGCCCGGCACCGACATGAAGTGGTTCGAGTATTGGAAGGAGCAGCGGATGGCCTGGCACCGCGGCCTTGGCCTCGCCGAGAACAGGCTGCAATTCCACGAGCACACGAAGGACGAGTTGGCGCATTACGCCCGCGCGGCGTTCGATGTGCAATTCGATTTCGGGGGCACGCTCGGATTCCAGGAGATCGAAGGCGTGCATAACCGGGGCGACTTTGATCTGTCGCAACACCAGCAATTCTCCGGGAAGAAGCTCGAGTACTTCGATCAGCCCAACAACCGCCGGTACCTTCCCTACGTCGTGGAGACGTCGGTAGGCGCTGACAGAACGGCTCTCGCCGTTCTCGTGAACGGTTACCGCGAGGAGGCGGTCGAGGGAGAATCCGAAGGGAGAACAGTCCTGGGTTTGCACGCTTCCATCGCGCCGATCAAGGCCGGGGTGTTCCCGCTCGTGAAGAAGGACGGAATGCCGGAGATGGCGCACCGCATCGCCGACGACTTGAGGGAATCGTTCCCGGTCTTCTACGACGATAGTGGGGCGATTGGCCGGCGCTACCGCCGTCAGGATGAGGTCGGGACTCCGTTCGGCATCACGGTCGATGGTGAGTCGCTCACGAATGCAACCGTGACGGTGCGTGATCGTGACACTCTCAAGCAGGAGCGAGTCGAAGCCGGGCAGCTCAAGGACTACCTCGCTCGCAATCTTGCGACGTGAGCTTCCTCGACCTTCAGCGCCTGAGAGCTGAAGGTCAGGCGTTCATGGAAACGATCTCGCGCGAAAGCTACCTCGCGTACGCGGGACTCAAGAAGACCGCGGAGCTCCAGCCGATCTACGAGAAGTACGACGACATACTCGGCGAGGAGGCCCTCGATCTCACGCTCGACGCATTCCGTTCGGCGGCGGAGAATACCGACGACAGGAGATCCGCCCAGGCGCTGCTGGAGTGGGAGATCGAGACGCAAGCCGCGAAGCCGCTCGCCGCGCTCGACGAGCGAGAAATCGAGTGGGAGAATTCCGCGATAATTCATTCGCCCGATGGGCGCGTGATTCAGTATCAGGCGGCTCCGATCGAGATTGCCAATACCTCCAATCGCGCGCTGAGACTGGCGCTGGACCAGGCGAGAGCGAAGCTGGTGGAGGAGGAGCACGCGCCGATGCGACTGGAGAGGCTGCAGCGCGAGAAAGAATACATCGAGTCGCTGGGCGTTGCTGGTGACTATAACGCATCGTTCGAGGCGGTGACCGGGATATCGCTCGGCGGTCTGGCGACCAGCTGCGAGCAATTTCTCCGCGATACTGAATCGATGTGGGACGACACGCTCCCGCGAGTCCTGAAAAAATCTCTTGGCATCAAGCCGTCGCAGGCAAAGCGCGCGGACGCGCTCACCCTGTTCAGAGCATCCGAGTACGACGACGCCTTTCCCGGCAACGAGATGGAAACGGTGATGCGGCGGCAGGTTTCGGAGATGGGAATAGACCCGACCGCCGATGGGCGTATCATCTTCGACGTCGGCGAGCGCGAAGGGAAGCGATCGCGCGCGTTCTGCTCTCCGGTCCGCGTCCCGGAGGAGGTCTACCTCGTGCTGCGGCCGCACGGCGGCCAGAGCGATTACAACACTTTCCTGCACGAGCTGGGGCACGCGCTCCACTACGGATACGCGAGTCCGGACTACCCGTTCGAGTTCAGATGGCTGGGAGACAACTCGGTCACCGAATCGTACGCGATGCTATTCGACCACCGGATGCAGGACCGAGGCTGGTTGCTCCGCTACACCAGATTGGGCAGCAACCGGGTCGGAAAGTTTCTGCGCACCGCCGGCTTCGAGGAGCTCCATTTCCTGCGACGCTACTGCGCCAAGTTTATCTATGAGCGCGCGCTCTACAGCGGCGAGGTGAGCTGGTCGGAACTGCCCGATCTTTACGTCTCGCTCCTCAGCAAAGCGACCGGCTTCGAGTACGAGCCCGCCGATGCGTTCGTGGACGTCGATCCCCGGTACTACTCGGCGCGGTATCTGCGCGCTTGGCAGCTGCAGTCCGTCCTC
>Ga0193719_10000119_pt1 | contig 25546 bp, 22 predicted proteins | sample U2a2metaG_FD_160103 | JGI IMG/M metagenome (GOLD analysis project Ga0193719, IMG submission 160103) | Soil microbial communities from a riparian zone of the East river system, Colorado, United States - U2a2 | ecosystem: Environmental > Terrestrial > Soil > Riparian zone | place: USA: East... | reverse complement strand
GTCGTCTGGATTGACGATGTTTCCGCGCGATTTCGACATTTTCTGATTGTCTTCGCCGAGGATGATCCCCTGATTCACCAGCCGCTGAAACGGCTCTGGCTTGGACAAATAGCCCAGATCAAACAACACTTTGTGCCAGAAACGCGCATAAAGCAGATGTAACACCGCGTGCTCAGTTCCGCCGACGTACAGATCGACTCCGCCAGGCTTGGGACCTCCCATCCAATATTTCTCAGCTTTGTCGCCGACGAAGCGGTTGTCGTTTTGCGGATCGCAGAAGCGCAAGTAATACCAGCACGAGCCGGCCCATTGCGGCATCACGTTTGTTTCACGCAGCGCTTTTTCGGAATAACGAACCCACTCTTTAGCCTTGGCCAGCGGCGGCTCGCCTGTCCCGGTCGGTTTATAATCTTCCAGCGGCGGTGGGACGACCGGCAATTCGTTCGCATCGAGTGCGCGATGCCTTCCATTTTTCCACACAATCGGAAACGGTTCGCCCCAATAACGCTGCCGCGAAAAAAGCCAGTCGCGTAACTTGTAATTGATCGCGCGCTTGCCCTGGCCGCGTTCCTCCAGCCATGCAGTGATTTTTTTCTTTGCCTCCGCGCTGGTTAGGCCGTTGACGACCGGTGAATTGACTGCGATGCCTTCGCCGATGAATCCAAGTGCCGGTTCATCTCCTGTTGGCTGAACAACAACGACAATCGGCAGATCGAATTTTTTCGCGAATTCCAGATCGCGTTCGTCGTGCGCGGGCACGCCGCCGATCGCGCCGGTCCCGTAACCAATCAGCACATAGTCAGCGATCCAGATTGGAATCTTCGCGTTGTTCGCTGGATTAATCGCGAACGCGCCAGTAAACACTCCGGTCTTTGCTTTCGTGAGCTCGGTCCGCTCCAAATCGCTTTTGCGCGCGGTCCGCTCGCGATACTCGCGCACCGCCGGCCATTGCTCCTCGGTAACAATAAGATCGACAAGCGAATGTTCCGGCGCGAGCACCAAGTACGTCCCGCCATAAAGCGTGTCGGGCCGCGTCGTGAATACGCGAAGTTTTCTTTCCGATTTCCAGTTTCCAGTTTCCGCAATCGCGAAATCTATTTCTGCGCCTTCGCTGCGCCCAATCCAGTTGCGTTGAAGTGATTTAATTCCTTCGGGCCAATCGAGTCCTTCAAGTTCATTTAGCAATCGCTCCGCGTAAGCGGTGATGCGCAACATCCATTGCCGCATCGGTCGTCGAACGACCGGAAAGCCGCCGATCTCGCTTTTCCCGTCGACAACTTCTTCGTTGGCCAAGACGGTGCCGAGTTCCGGACACCAGTTCACCGGGACCTCGGCGACATAAGCGAGCCGAACGCTATCGGGATCAGTGCCGCGATAGGTTGAAATCGGCTCGGCTTTATTTGTGGCCGGATTAAACCAGGAATTGTAAATCTGCAGAAAAATCCACTGCGTCCATTTGTAGTAGCGCGGATCGGTCGTGTTGATCTCCCGCTGCCAATCATAGGAAAAACCAATGCGCTTCAGCTGCATTTTGAATTTTGCGACATTGGCGCGTGTTGTGGTCGCAGGGTGCGCTCCGGTTTTGATCGCGTATTGCTCAGCGGGCAACCCGAATGCGTCCCAACCCATCGGATGCAAGACGTTGAATCCGCGCATGCGTTTGTACCGCGCAACGATATCGGTGGCTGTGTATCCCTCGGGATGGCCAACGTGCAGCCCAGCCCCGCTCGGGTAGGGGAACATGTCGAGGATGTAAAATTTCGGCTTGGCCGGATCGAAATGTTTTTCGCCCGGATTTGGCGCGTGAAAAAGCTGCCGCTCCTCCCAGATTGCCTGCCATTTGGGCTCGATCTGATCGAATGGATACGGTTTGCGACGCTCGCTCATGACAAACCCCTGACGTTAAACCACGAATGGACACGAATGAACATGAATTCACAAAACAACATCGATGCATGTCACGCGATCTCTGATTCGGTTGATGATCTTCGTCGCCCGGACAGAGTTGTTCCGTTATTTGTGTCCCATTCTGGTTGATAAGCGGTTAATCCGCTGAATCCTCTCAAGCGTGCAGCATTTGATCGCCGCAACGCGCAATGCGCATAAGACGCGCGAGATTCAACGGATTCTCGGAGCGGACTTCGCCGTAAGCGATTTGTCCGCTTATCCCGAAACTCCCGAAACGGTCGAAAGCGGAAAAACATTTCAAAAAAACGCGGTGCTCAAGGCGACCGCCGCATCCAGACAATTACGAGGCCTCGTTGTGGCGGACGATTCCGGTCTGGAAGTTGACGCGCTCGGGGGCGCGCCGGGAATCTATTCCGCGCGCTACGCTGGTCAGAACGCCACCGACAAACAAAACATCGACAAGTTACTGGCAGAGCTGGCGCGAATCGAAAGGGCGAAAAGATCGGCGCGATTTCGCTGCGTGATTGCGCTGGCGCGCGAGGGCAAATTGCTCGGCGCGTCTGAAGGAGTTGTCGAAGGAATGATTGTCGATTCTCCGCGCGGCACGAACGGCTTTGGTTACGATCCGATTTTTGTTCCGCAAGAATTCGAACAAACGTTCGGTGAATTGCCAGCCGAAGTTAAGAATAGAATCAGCCACCGCGGACGAGCGATTCGCCTCTTCGCCGCCGTGCTTGCGAATCTTAAGCCAAGCAATTAGGGCTTTGGCGGCGGTGGTGGGGCACCCGGCGGTGGTGGAGCGCCGGGCTGCTGCTGAGCACCCGCCGCTCTGATCTGATAGCCAACTTTGGTGATTCCCACCGAACGCACTTTGTCCAGGACCGCAATGACATCGCCGTGCATCGCCAGCAAGTCCGCACTGATTGAGACTTTAATTTCCGGATTTCCCTGACGCAGTTGATAAAGGCGCGGCAGCACCTGGTCGTCGGTCACGACCTGGTTATCAAAGGTAACCACGTTGCCTTCGCGTACCTTGATGGAGACATAATCCTTTTGCTGAGTGGGCGGAGGCGCTATCGCAGCCGGCAAATTGACGCGAATACCCTTCATGTGGGTCTGGCTCAGGCTCACCATCATAAAGCTGGCAAGCAGAAAGAACATGATGTCGATCAGTGGAATGATCTCGATGCGCGCTCTCTTATGCGGGATGGGCGAGGACACTCTCATATTTTATATTCGTTAGGTAAAATTTCAGTAGGAAGCCCCGGTCATAGTGAAGGTGATTGGAATTCTGACCTTGGAAACTGTCCCGGGTTTAAATCGCCACTGCCGGAAGGCACTCGTGGCGGCAGTATCCAATATCGGATTTCCAAGGCTTTTTGCCATGGAAGCGCTCGTTACGCTGCCGCTTCCGGGGTCAACCTGCACGACGCACTCTCCACTGCCCGTGATGTGGCGCGAACGCGCCTCATATGGGTACTGAGGACGCGGGGCGTAAGTGGCGAGAGCTTTCGCTGAAGAGATCGACATCGCGCCGGGCCGGCCGGCAACTTGTGGCGCTTTGATTGGCGCCACTTTTTGTTGTTTTGGCTGTTTCGGCGGAGGTGTGGTTTCTTCGACATATTCGGGCTTGATGTCCGGCGGAGGCGGAGGCTCTGGGAGCGGAATATCTTCTGGCGGAGGGGTGGGTTGTTCTTCGGCCTGTAAGGTCGCCTCGACTACGGCCACCGGAATATCGGAAAGATCAACCGGCGGTGGCTCGCGTTTTTGAGCCAGCGCAACCGCGGTGAGGTGAATCGCCACTGCGCCACCCATCGCCGCCCACCACTGCCAGCGTGGCGGTGGCCGGTAGAGCAAAGGTTTTGGAGTCTGCGCCATAAACAATAATTACGTCCCAGCCCCTGGAACGCCCTTGAGCGCTTCGCTCTTAATTTCAAACGAGATTTTGTAGAACCCAGCTGAACGGAGCATATCGAGCAACTGGACAATGTTTCCGTGAACCGTGTCGCGATCGCCCCGAACGAACACCTTCGCGTCGGGCGCCGATTGATGCACTTTTGCCAGGCGCGCCTGCATCTCTTCACGGCTGACCTCGGTCTTGTCGAAGAAGAAGTTACCGTTCATGTCGACCGAAACACTGATGTATTCGCGCTTCGACTGCGTCTCGCCCGAAGCGCCGGTCGGCAGGTTCACCTTGATGCCTTTCATGTGAACCTGACTCAGGCTCACCATCATAAAGCTGGCGAGCAGAAAGAACATGATGTCGATCAACGGGATGATCTCGATCCGCGCTTTTTTGTGAGGAATGGGCGAGCTTACATGCATTAAAATACCTTAAAATTAAATACTTTTTAGATCGACGAGCCCTTCCCAGTGGTTGCCGCTGGCCCGGCGATCTCCATCTCGCGCGCCGCGGTTTGCGCTCCCAACATCACTTCCAGGTTTGTGGCTGCCGTCTGTAGTTCGAACTCTAAGTTAGACACCCGTGAAGTGAAAAAGTTAAAGGGAACCAGAGCGAAGATGGCAATGCCAAGACCGCAGGCCGTGGCAATGAGCGCCTCCGCGATTCCGCCGGTGACGGCCTGCACAGCCAGCTCTTCGTTGCCGAGAAAACTGAACGACCTGATAAGGCCGGTAATTGTGCCCAACAAACCGAGCAACGGCGCCAAGGTTACTAGTGTGTCCATGACGACGAGGAATCGGCCGGCGCGTTTGATCTCGATCCCGGCAGCGACCTGCAATGCGCCTTGCAGCGAAGCGTGCTGGTGATTGAGACCATTCCACATCATGCGCAGGACCGGGTCGCGTGAGCCCCGGGAAAGCCTTGAGGCCTCGGTTATATCGCCGTTTTCAATTGCGGTGAACACTTTCTCAATCCGCTTGGGGTCCCGACGAAACCAGCGTCCCGTCCACCAAAAGATTCGCTCGATTACCACCGTGAGGCCGATGATCGATACAATCAGAATCGGCCACATGATCGGGCCGCCCTTTCGAAAGTTATCGATCAAAAAGTTAGTCGCGCCCCCCTCGGTGGGAGCCGCTGCGGCCCCAGGGGCCGGACTCTCAGCGCCGGGAGCAGGACTTAAAGTAGCAGTAATGGTCGCGCCTGGCGGGGCCGGTACCCCTGGAGGCGCGCCTCCCGGCGGCAGTTGTGCCGGTGCGGCAGGATTCACCGCTGCTGGAGCGCCCGGACTCGCGGCTACTGGAGCGCCCGGACTCGCAGCGGGTGAAACTCCGGGCGGAGCGGTTTGTGGTGGTGCGGGAGATTGCGCAAGCGAAGTTAGCGTAAGCGCGAGTGAACACAGGCATGCAATAAGTAGTGTTTTCATAGTTGAAGCAGGGATTTGGTGATTGGTTCGATTGCGGTACGACTTTTCCGTTATCGCAAACGGCTTACTTGCGAGTCGAGCAAAACTTTTCACCTTTTTTAACCGACACTTCGCTTGTCGAAGGTCGTATCTTTAATTCGCATCATCCGCTCTCGCAGGATGTAAGGCAAGTCTGGCGAATAGGTGAGCAACAGTCGATTTTCCGATTCAAGAGAAATCTTTCCCTGCGTTTACGACCCTGTTTTGAAGTGGCGGCCAATCGTCGATCTGTGCTTCCAATCGATCGCCCGATCGAATCGCCCCGACGCCGGAAGGTGTTCCAGTCAGAATGACGTCGCCTGCCGTCAGAGTCATCGACCGACTTGCGAACGCAACGATTTGCGCGACCGAATAAATCATCTGACTCGTGCGTGCCCGCTGCCGGGCCTCGCCGTTTTGCCGCAGTTCGATCGAAAGATCACTAACATCGACATCGGAATACACGAACGGGCCAATCGGTGTGTAAGTGTCGAATGATTTGCAGCGGCCAAATTGCTTTTCGCTTTTTTGCAGGTCGCGATCGCTGATATCCAGGCCGATCGTATAACCGAAAACGCGCCTGGTCGCATCCTTCACACTTACATTTTTGGCAGGCGCGCCGATGACGATTGCAAGCTCCACCTCGAAATCGGTTCGATGCTCAGGAAATGCGATTTCGATCGTGCCGCCGTGCGGCAGGAGCGAGCTGGGCGCCTTGAACCAAATCAACGGAGTGCCCAGCGGTGTTCGTTTCATCTCCGCAATGTGATCGGAGTAATTCAGACCAACTGCAATCAATTTGGACGGCGCGACCGGAACATCGACGTGCAGATCGTTGAGTTTGCGCATATCGCCAGTCGGTGTGATCTCGATCCAGTACGGCTTTGCCAGCACGTGCACGTCCTCGCCGCGCACTTCGCCGTAGAAGAATTCTTCGCCCGATCTAAATCCGCCAAATTTGCGCATCGAACCGCAGATTAAACCGATTTTGTAGCGGCGGTCTACGACCCTCGGTGAGAAAAGTGCGACGCTCATGGAACGCCGCTACAGTTTTACTTCGGCACCACGCCCACAAAATCCCGAACCGTTTTCTGTTCGGGGATCGAAAATGCGCTGCTCTCGCGCGCGACCCAAAATGCGCTCGAGGAACCACCATCGAGATTTAATGCCCGCTCAACCCTGAAATCGTCGGCCAATCGCGTTGTGGCAAGGATTTTGGCCAGCTCCGCAAGCGACACATCCGAGCAAAATCCGAGCGCCGCACGATTGACACTTCCTACTGCAGCAAAGGTCCTTCGCGCCGTGCGCGTCTTCTCCAGGCTGCGAACACTTCGGCCTTGATCGACAAGGAACGGACCGCACTGGACCGCGGCGTTGAACTTTTGTTGTCGCGAAAATTCGCGGGCGCGCAGGATCTTTACTTCGCGCGGCGACGCTGCCAGCACCCCAGTAATCAGTCTCGCGCGTTGGAGGGGCGCGATCATTTTTCCATCGCTGATCAGCAATCCAATCGGCGCGTAATTGGGATCGAAGTAGCCGCCGTTTACACCCGCTAGACATCTTTCCTGCCCCATTGCATGGGCAAGATCGCTGCGTGGCGGCGCAGGCTGATCGATCACCCGCAGAGTGCACGACTTTGTCGAAAACAGTGCGAGATCAATCGTTACACTCTCATTCGTCTCAGGATCTTCCAAACTAACCTGCCGATGCACGACGCCGGCGCGTCCCAGCTCCGAATGCGCGGAACGAATCGTCCAGTCAGCATGCGCCGTGATCGCGACGGCGAGGAAAAGAAGCGCGGCCTTAACTCTTAGCACCGTATTTGTTCAGTAAAGCCTGAAATTGCGGATCGTTTCGCAGCGGATCCCAAATCGGATTTACTTTGAGACCTTGCACTGTGACATTGCTCGGTCGGCTCAACAATCCGTCCAAAATTTCGAGCGCGCGAGCGTTGTCGCCGAGAGTAGCGTGAACTTGAGCCATCCCTTCGCTAATCTCCGGACCACCAAAGGCGTCTTTGCTTTCGGGAAGCAGCTCCGTTGCACGTTGAGCCTCAGAGAGCGCGGCATCCTTCTCGCCGAGGCAGGCAAGAACTTTCGCCAGCTGAATATGGGCGTCCGCCGCATCGGGACTCTTTTTCAGTTGCTCCTCGGCGGCGCTCTTCGCCTTTAGAAAGGCCGCTCGCGCTCCGGCTTCGTCCTGGAGGACTTTTCGCGCAAAGCCGATCAAATAATATTTGTTGCACAAGGCTCCTGGTAAGGATTTAAGGACATCGTCCGGGAGCTTTTCCGCTTCCTGCAATCCTTCTTTGTACTTGCGTTCCAAGAAAAAGACATTTGCACGCCCACCGGCAGCCTTGAGCTTTTGCTCGTTGGTCATGGGGGTCGATTTCAAGGCCTCGAATGCTTTCTCCGCGACGCTGAAATCGCCTTTCTCAGCGATAGCCAACATGGACTTGATCTCCAAAGGGCCAAGTGCCGTCGGATTTAAGGCGAGCGCGCGATCAATGGTCTTGTTGGCAGCATCGAAGTTCCGTAGCATCTGGTAATTAAAAACGAGATTCTGGAGCGGCCAGACGTCTTTCGGATTTAAACTGGCCGCCTTCTCAAGATTTGCGGTGGATTCGGCCCATTTCCCCTGCCTGCGCTGGATAGCGCCAATGGCGAGATAACCTTCGGATTCATTGGGCAATCCGCGTTGGGCAATTTCAAATTGCTGTAGCGCCGCGTCGTAGTTGTCGTCGCCGTAATAATACGAGAATCCAAGGGCCAGGTGCGCCTCCGGCAGATCAGGCTGCAATTGCAACGCGCGCTCGGCCAGGGTGCGAGACTTCTCGCGGCGCTCTGGTGTACGGTCGAAATTGCGCAGAATCCAGCTTTCCAACTGCGAGTAACGCGCGAAGGCCAGCGCAAAATTTGGGTCGAGGCTGATGGCACGCTCGTAGAGCTGCTCGCTCTGCTTGAGTTTTTCGAAATCCTCAAAGGCGTTCTGCAGATTATGCGCTTGCACAAAAGCCAGATAAGCCTCGCCATTTTCCGTGGGCTTGCGTTCGATCTGCTCTTTTTCGCTCGGCGACAATTTTGCCCGAAGTTCATTCGCGATTTTTTGGGCCAGATCAGTTTGAATTGCGAAGACGTCAGTCAAATCGCGATCGTAATCTTCCGCCCACATGTGCTCGTCGTTCTCGGCGTTGATCAGCTGCACGTTCACGCGGACCCGATTCCCGATACGCCGAACACTGCCTTCGAGAAGGGTTGCGACGCCCAATGCCTTTCCGATTTCGCGAACATTGGATGTCTTGCCCCGGTAAGGCATAACCGATGTGCGGGAGATTACTTTCAGGTCGCCGATTTTCGATAAATTCGTGAGCACGTCGTCCTGAATGCCGTCAGCGAAATAAGCGTTTTCTTTGTCGTCGCTCAAATTTTCAAACGGCAATACCGCAATCGACTTGTCGATCTTTCGAGCGGACGAAACGCGGGGGAGGAGGAAAAACCCCGCAATCGCAGAAGCCATCACGCCGGTCGCGACAAGCATGATTATGTTGCGACGGCGGTGCGTTCTTGGCGCAGCTACGCTAGGCGTAGATCGGATGCCTTCCGAGGTTACATCGAAAGCCCACGCAAGAATGAGCGCGATTGGAAAACCGATGAGTAGCATTACGATCACCAGGCGCAGGGCCCAGTTTGGCAACTCCCAGGCCGGAAACGCAGCCGAGGCCAGCTGAATAAGCCCGCCAGCAACGATGATGTACGCTACCGCCACCCGGTACACCTTGCGCCGTTTCACCTCTTCGAAGAAGCCAGTCATAGTAACAGATTTGGATTCAGCGGGATTATAGTTCAACGGCGAAGTTTAGACATGAGAAATGAAGGGGAGGGTTCGCTTCATGCAGTTGGTCGTTCGCTTTTGCGAATTCTTCTCGTGTCAGTTGCCGCGAGTGGGCTGTCTTTGAGAATGAAACAAGCGCGACGCTAAGCTTTCGTGTCGTGCTTGTCGATCAATGCCTGAAAGCGCGGATCGCTTCGCAGCGGGTCCCACATCGGATCGAGTCTAAGGAAGGGAACGGTCACCCCATTTGGGGTACTCAGCGAGCGGTCAAGAAGCTGAAGGGCCTGATCGCTTTCGCCTGTCCAAGCGTAGATTTGAGCGAGCGCAACGGTCGTCTTTGGCCCGTCCAAGGCGTCTTGAGATTCGGGCAAAAGCTCGACGGCACGTTTGCCTTCGGCAATAGCCGCGTCCTTCTTACCAAGCCCGGCCAGAATCATGCCGAGAGTTACGTGGCGGGGCGCGTCATCCGGGCTTTCCCGCAAGGCCTTTTCTGCAATGGGCCGAGCGCGTTCAAAGGCAGAGTGCGCCCTTTCCTTATCGTTCAAAAAAATATAAATCGCGCCATCAAAAAGTTCTCTTGGCTTAAAGTGAAAGACATCTTGAGGCGATTGCTTTAGAAGCGCGAGAGCATCCGGGAATTTTCGTTGCAACAGCAAAAGCTGCACGCGCGCGAACGTGACGAGACCGTCTGGATCGACACCTGGCGGCATTTTCGCCAACTCCTTCTCCATTACGCTGAGATCTCCTTTCCAATCAACCGCAAGCTGGGCCTTCTGAGCGCGCGCGCCGAGGGAATTGGGCGCGGCTTCGATGGCGCGATCGAAAAGTTTGTCCGCGGTTTCGAAATCTCTGTTGGCGTAATAATTGTCGGCGAGATTTTCCAGAACCCAGGCGTCCATCGGGCTAAGCGATGCCGCCTTCTCCAGATTAACAGTGGACTCTGCCCATTTACCCTGGCGACGCTCGATCGCACCAATCGCCATGTAAACCTCCGCCGAGTTTGGCAAACTTCGTTTTGCGATTGCAAATTCGTCGAGCGCTGCGCGGTAATCGCGCTCACAGTAGTAATGATAAAACCCGAGCGCGAGATGCGCCTCAGGCAAATCCGGCTGCAGACGAATCGCCGTCGCCGCCGCGGTACGCGCTTTTTCCTTGCGCGCAGGAGTTGGATCGAAATCGTGATACATCCAGTCTTCAACCCACGCCAATCCGGCAAACGCAGCGGCAAAGTTGGGGTCGAGTTTCGTCGCTTTCTCAAAAAGCTGCTCAGCCTTTTCTGTATTACTGCGAAACTTGTCCATGCGTGTGAACAAATCGTGAGCTTGGAGAAACGCGAGGTACGCTTCGCTGTTTTCCGTGGGCTTACGCTCAATTTGGGCCTTCTCCATTGGTGACAGTTTCGCCTGCAATTCGCGCACGATTTGTTGTGCCAAATCAGTTTGAATGGCGAACACGTCGGTCAGGTCGCGATCGTAATCTTCCGCCCAGAGATGCTCGTCTGTGTCAGCATTAATCAACTGCACATTCACGCGCACCCGATTTCCAATCCGGCGAACGCTGCCTTCGAGAATGGTACCAACGCCCAGCGCCTTTCCTATTTCACGAACGTTGGATGCCTTCCCTCGGTAAGGCATAACCGATGTACGTGAAATGACTTTCAAATCGCCGATCTTCGACAAATTAGTGAGCACGTCGTCCTGAATGCCATCCGCAAAATAGGCGTTCTCTTTTTCGTCGCTCAGATTTTCAAATGGCAGCACGGCAATCGACTTATCGATCTTGCGTGCCGAGACGCCAGGCAGGAGAAAGAACCCTGCAGCAGCGGAAATGATCACACCGCTGGCGACAAGCATAATCACGTTACGGCGGCGATGCCTTCCATGTGCCGCTGTCGTCGGCGTTACTTGAACACCCTGCGCCGTGATGTCGTAGGCCCACGCAAGCATGAGCGCGATCGGAAAGCCGAGGAGCAACAGAACTATCACCAGACGCAGCGCCCAGTTTGGCAATTCCCAGGCTGGAAACGAGGCCGAGGCCAACTGAATCGCGCCTCCGGCAGCGATGATATAGGCTGCCGCTACCCGGTAGACCTTGCGCCGCTTCACTTCGTCGAAGAAGCCAGTCATGGCTGCAAATTTGGGTTAGTAGGAACTACACGCTGACAATATTGACAGGCGAACGAGCCCTGGCGTTCACTTAATCCCGGTAGCCAAGACGGTTTGGAAGTGCGGGCTCTGATTTTCCCGCGATACAACACTCACTTCAATTTGCCGGAAGCCGCTTTTTTCCAAGAATTGGTGCAATTGTACTTCGCTGAATCCCAGCCAGTGGTCCGCGTAGAGCTCGCGGGCTCGTTCAAACCGGTGGCTCAAAAGATCGAGAATCACCAACCTGCCGCCGCGTTTCAACATTTGGCGTGCCGCCGCGACGGCTCGCTGCGGATGAATGGCGTGGTGTAAAGCCTGGCTCAAAATTGCGAGATCGACACTGTTTTTCGCGATTGGCGGATCTTCAATATCGCCCAACCGATATTCGAGATTTTTGAATCCGTGCTTTTTCGCTAGCTGCGATCCGAACTCGACCATTTTCGGCGAATTATCGATCGCGATGACTCTGCGGGCATTTTTGGCCAGCAACTGGGAAAGCGTTCCTTCCCCAGCGCCAAGGTCGGCAACCGTCAATGGCGGCAGGAGGGAGATAAAGGTGTGGGCCAGCGCTTTCCACGAGCGTCCGGGCGCATAACTTCGGCCAAATTTGCCAGCCAGCTCATCGAAATACTTCCGCGCTTTATCCTGACGTTTGTGCAAAACCAGCTTCAGGCTAGTGCGATCACGCGAGGTTTCCGGCAATTCACGCGCCAGCAGCTGGGTTATTTCCGCGACGCGCTCCCGCTGTGCGCTCTGTCCATCGTGATTCGCGCCGTAGTAAACATTTTTCCCAGCTCGCCGGTCGGCTACGACGCCCGCGCGCTTCAATTGCGCAAGATGACTCGAGATGCGGGACTGGCCCATGCTCAGAATTTGTTGCAACTCCGCGACGGAAAGCTCTTCTTGCTCGAGGAGCAGCAACAAGCGAAGACGAGTCGGATCTGCCAGCAATCGGAGCAAATTAATGGTTGACGCCATCGGATCGTCCAACGATATATCGACGCATCATGATTGGTCAATATGTTGTGTGACGAGGTTACATTGGCAAATGTAGATCGTTACAACTGTTGACCCATGAAATCGCACAGATAATCCGCTTCAACGTTGTAACCTTGTAAATTTTACAGAATCACCTTTTTACCATGTCGCACCGTTACATTTTTTCCTCCGAATCCGTCACCGAAGGTCATCCCGACAAAGTTTGCGATACTATCAGTGATTACATTCTCGACGCCTGCCTCGCGCAAGATCCACTGAGTCGCGTCGCTTGCGAAACCCTCGCGAAAGGCAACCTCGTCGTGCTCGCAGGCGAAATTACCAGCAACGCAAAATTTGATTTTGAGGAGCAGGTCCGCACCGCCATCCGCGACATCGGATATGTGAACGGCGATTGCATTTTTCATGCCGACACCTGCCGGGTGATCTGCGAAATGAGCGAGCAATCGCGCGACATTAAGCAAGGTGTCGATCAAGCAGCAGCCGACGGGAAAGCGACTGCGGAGCAAGGCGCGGGTGATCAAGGACTGATGTTCGGCTTTGCATGCAATGAAACTCCTGAGTTTATGCCTGCGCCCATCTCCTTCGCCCACAAACTCGGACGCGAGCTCACGCGATTGCGCAAAGCCGGCGAAATCCCCTGGCTGCGCCCGGACGCAAAGACGCAAGTCTCGATCGAATATGATGGCTACAAACCTCTCCGCGCTACGACTGTGGTCGTTTCTTCGCAGCACTCCGCTGATGTGAAACAAAAGGAGGTACGCGAAACCCTGACCGAACTTCTCATTAAGAAAATAATGCCGCCGGAATGGCTGGATGAGAAGACGACCTACCTGATTAATCCCACTGGCAGGTTCGTCATCGGAGGCCCCGAGGGAGACGCTGGTATAACAGGCCGCAAAATCATTTGCGATACCTATGGCGGAATGGGACGGCACGGCGGCGGCGCGTTTTCCGGAAAGGATCCTACCAAGGTTGATCGCAGTGCAGCTTACATGGGACGGTGGATCGCAAAGAATGTTGTCGCGGCGGGCTTGGCGGACCGATGTGAAGTCCAGTTCGCTTATGCCATCGGTCACCCCGAGCCAGTGAGCGTTAGCGTAGATACGTTCTGCACCGGCAAAGTGGATGAGGAAAAATTGGAGCGTGCAATCTGGGAAGTTTTCAATTTCAAGCCCGCGGAAATCATCAAACAACTCAACCTGCTGCGGCCGATTTATCGTAACACAACCAACTATGGGCACTTTGGTCGGATTGATGATCTCGATGCCCTCACCTGGGAACGAACCGAGAAAGCCGACGCGTTAAAGCAGGCGGTTAAATAGTGAATATGAAAACAGCGACAATTGAAGAGACAAAAACGGATTACAAGATAAAGGACATCAATCTGGCGGATTGGGGTCTAAAAGAAATTTCCATTGCGGAAAAGGAGATGCCCGGCTTGATGGCGATCCGGGAAAAGTACGCGCCGCAGAAACCTCTCGCGGGTGTCCGCATCACCGGTTCGTTGCACATGACGATCCAAACTGCGGTCTTGATTGAAACACTTGTCGATCTTGGCGCGAGCGTGCGCTGGGCGAGTTGCAATATCTTTTCCACGCAAGATCACGCCGCGGCGGCCGTTGCCAAGTCAGGCGTGTCCGTTTTTGCATGGAAAGGAGAGAGCCTCGAAGACTATTGGTGGTCCACTTATCAGGCAATCTCGCACCCTGACGGCAAAGGTCCGCAACTCATCGTTGACGATGGTGGCGACGCGACTTTGCTCATTCACAAAGGCTACGAACTCGAGGAGGGCAGCGATTGGGCCAAGACGAAATCGGCCAACAAAGAAGAGCAGGTCATCAAAGATTTGCTTCTCGAAATCCAGCGTGAGAATCCCTATCGCTGGCACGAGATCATCAAAGATTGGCGCGGGGTTTCTGAAGAGACGACAACCGGCGTTCATCGGCTCTACAAAATGCACCAGGAAGGGCGACTGCTTGTCCCTGCGATAAATGTGAACGATTCCGTGACCAAATCGAAGTTCGACAATCTCTATGGTTGCCGACATTCGCTGGTTGATGGCCTGAATCGCGCGCTGGATGTCATGCTCGGCGGCAAAGTCGCCGTCGTCTGCGGTTACGGCGACGTCGGCAAAGGCTGCGCGCAATCGTTGCGCGGCCAGGGCGCGCGCGTCGTCATTACCGAGATCGATCCCATCAACGCGTTGCAGGCTTCGATGGAAGGCTACGAAGTTACCACCATCGAAGACACGCTCGGCCGCGGCGACATTTACATCGCTGCCACCGGTAATCTCGACATCATTACGCTTGAGCATATGCAGCGCATGAAAGATCAAGCCATCGTCGCTAACATCGGCCACTTCGATAACGAAATCCAAGTCGATGCGCTCAACACAGCAAAAGGCGTGAAGAGGACCAACATCAAACCGCAGGTAGATAAATACACATTCCCCGATGGTCACGAGATTTTCCTGCTCGCGGAAGGGCGCCTCGTGAACCTGGGCTGCGCGACAGGCCATCCGAGCTTCGTCATGTCGAATTCATTCTCGAATCAGGTGCTCGCACAGCTCGATCTCTGGAACAATCGCGACACCTATAAGGTGGGCGTTTACGTTTTGCCGAAGAAACTCGACGAAGAAGTCGCGCGCCTGCATTTGGGGAAGATTGGCGTCAAACTGACCAAACTGACGCGGCCGCAAGCCGAATACCTTGGTGTCCCGATCGACGGCCCGTTCAAGTCAGAGCATTATCGGTATTGAGGAACGCGCGCAGGGGCGTTCTACCAAAACGAGCTTTTTATTTCCGCTTGCTTCACTTCAACGTAGCTGCATCCGGTTTGTTTGGTCCGTCTCCATTTTCCGCGGACATGGACGCTGCCTCGACGGTTTGCTGCCTCAGTAAGAATTCTCGTTTCTGGCATCGGCGCAGCCAGCGAGATTGTTGAGACCGATCGTTCCGCACGAAAAAGGAACATGATTTGTGACGCGCACGGTTGTCCGGGATACAAGGTGACTTTCCCGACTTGATCGAAGGGAAAACCGGCGGCGGCAGCGCTGGACGGCGCCATCAGCTTCTCTGGTTGAGCGCAGCTTGCCAGCACAACCGCAATTCCGAAGATAGAAAGCGTACGCAAGGGTCCACTCATATTCCGCTATTTTTCTTGGACAGACTCTTTACCGTTCTAGGTGAACTTACGCACGATCTTTCCAATTTTTCGTTTACGGACAAGAATTGTCCGGCCTTGTCTTGGCAACTCGAAATACCACTTGCCTTTATCGTTACTTGCATCACTAACCGGAAAGATTGGTCGCTGCGTCTTCTTCATTTTTCCATTCGCACCTATCTAAAAAAATCCAGGAACACAGAGTATTGTCCTCCAAGTCCCTCCGGGAGAGCGCCAGGAGCGAGCCCCCATTACGATAGCGAAAAAGCGAGACTTCGAGTTCAGGATACACGCCGTCGTGCCAAACATAGATGGTATTCGAATAGCGAGCGTGTTTCTCGCCGGTGCCAGCCGAAGCCGTTTCGCTCAGCCTCGTGGGTCGCGCAATCGTCCGAAAAGTTCGGCCAGAAGATTCTGAAGTGACCAATTGTCGTCGACCTGGATCCAGCGCATCCCCGCGCGGGGTTGATCGGTCGCCGTCAGAATGGCAGTGACGTGGCCACTTTCCTTTAACAGATAGATCTTCGTTCCCGGCGCGAGATCGATCCAGCCGCACGTTGGCTCGCCGTGAAATAAAGCCACAGTTATTTGGTTGCCACGCCGAGCACGAGCGAACAGCGCGCGCTTAGCCGGATCGACGTGAACGCCAGGAAAACGAAAATCGAACGGCTCATCGACGCGCGGCTCGCTATCGCCGACATACGGTAAGTTGCTCAAAGTGACGCGCGCGCCAAGAACGTGAGTCGTTGGATCAACGTGCAGTTGATGCCAAACCATCTCTCCATACGAGAATGTTCGCGCATGATCTGGACTCGTGATTATGATCTCGCTTCCAAATGCTGCCGCGACTGATCCGACAGCAACCGCCAGCAAAGTCAGCCATTTCATAGACAGCGATGAAACGTCGGCCGCCTGCATGAAAAGTCGAGAGCGATTAACGGATCAATCAGAGGTTGCTGAGCTGCGGATGGTGCAATTTGACCGGGGCGCTCTTTCGCTTCACTCGGAGATTGAGCATCTCCACGAAGACGGAAAAACCCATCGCGAAATACGTGTATCCCTTCGGAATGTGAAAGCCCGCGCCTTCCGCGATCAGGTTCATCCCAATTAACAGAAGAAAGCTCAAGGCCAGCATTTTGATCGTGGGATGCTGCTCGATGAACCGGCTGATGGCGCCGGCGAAGACCATCATCACTGCGACCGCAATCACGACCGCGGCGATCATGATCCCGATCTGATTCACCATCCCCACGGCCGTGATTACCGAATCGAGCGAGAAAACAATGTCGAGCAGCATGATTTGCAACAGGACGGAAGCGAGCGAAGGCGCGGCGCGGATTACTCCATGCTTGTCCTCTCCCTCCAATCGATCGTGAATTTCCCGCGTGCTTTTTGTGAGCAGGAATAAGCCGCCGCCGATCAAAATGAGGGCGCGGCCGGTGACGTCGATGTTCAGGACGGAAAAGAGCGGGCGGGTCAAGCCCATGATCCAGGTCAGAGAGAGAAGCAGAAGCACCCTCATAATCATCGCCAGGCCAAGACCGATGCGCCGCGCCTTCGACTGCGTAGCAACCGGCAATCGGCTGGCGAGGATCGAGATAAAGATGACGTTGTCGATCCCGAGCACAATCTCGAGCACGGTGAGCGTGAGCAGACCAATCCAGACTTGGGGATCAAATAACAATTCCATGGGTAGCTCCTTCCTGATTGACGACGTGAGAGCCGAACCCTAGCGAAACCCGTTCAAACCGCACGCTACCTTTTGTTCGCAATTTTCTTCGCGAGATATTCCGAGAAATATCCCGCATAGCGCGCTTGTAACTCCGGGCGTTGCCAATCCTTGCCGGTGAGAATTTTCCTGCAATTCGGTACGCCGCAATTGCACTCAACAAAATAATCATCGTCGTCCGTCATCGCCCAATCATGAGTAAGTTCTTCCTCAGCGCGGATGTCGCGTATGGCAACGAAGGTTATCTCACCGCGCATACCGAGGTTCGGGTCACAGGAATGATTAGTGTACAACATTGAGCCTTCCCGCTCCTCATCCGTGACCGGCGCAATGAAAAGATCATCGTCAATTTGAATTTCAACGGGTCCAAGGAGGGGCGTGACTTTCTCGCGCAATTGCTCGCGCGAAATGATGTGACCGCCTTTCACCGCCACGATCTCGTCTTTTGCGATGTCGGCCGTAGCAAACAGTCCGCGGCCATGGATTTTACTATCGCGTACCTCCGTTTTAGGCGAACGACAGGAGAGCGCTATCATCGATCAATTCATGCTCGAATTGACAACCTGGCAAATAGTTGTAGCCACGTCGCTGTGCGACGTCTGATCCGACCGGCCACAGGCCGGTTGCTACAGGAGACCTCGATCTTGCAATGAAAGCACGCAAAGCCGCAGTCGTTTTCATTTTCGTCACGGTCATGCTCGACATGCTGGCGTTGGGATTAATCGCACCGGTTCTACCGAAGCTGATTCTAGACTTTCTCGGCGGCAACGCGACGAGCGCGGCAACGTGGCTCGGCGTTTTCGGCACTGTTTTTGCGCTGATGCAGTTTTTCTTTTCGCCGGTGTTGGGCGTGTTATCGGACCGGTTCGGACGACGGCCTGTAATCTTGTTATCGAATCTTGGTCTCGGGCTCGATTACATTGTGATGGCGCTCTCGCCTACCATTGGCTGGCTGTTCGTCGGCCGCGTCATCTCCGGAATCACCGCCTCCAGCGTCCCGACGGCCATGGCCTATATCGCTGATGTCGTCCCGAAGGAAAAACGCGCCGGCGCTTTTGGGATGATCGGGGTCGCGTTCGGTCTCGGTTTTATTCTGGGGCCGGGAATTGGCGGGCCCCTTGGAGACATTAGTCCGCGTTTGCCATTCTGGGTTGCAGCCGGATTTAGCCTGGCGAACTGGCTCTACGGCTACATTTTCGTTCCCGAATCGTTGCGGCAGGAGCATCGGAAAATTTTCACGCTGCGTCGTGCCAATCCAATCGGGTCGCTCGTCCTGCTTCGCTCTCACCCCGAGCTATGGAAGCTCGCGAGCCTCCAATTTCTCGCCTACGTGTCGCACGAAGTTTTCGTCATTTGGGCGCTCTACGCGATTTATCGCTTCGCCTGGAACCAAACTACAATCGGCATCTCACTTGCGCTGGTTGGTGTGTTCACGGCCGCGATTTCCGGCGGACTCACCGGACGAATCGTCGCGTGGTTGGGAGAACGGCGCACACTTTATATCGGACAATTTTTCGGCGCGGTCGGAATGGTTATTGCTGGTCTGGCCAGAACCGGCGGGATTTATATGGCTTCAATCCCGGTGATCTCGATGTGGAACATTTCCTTCCCAGCAGCGCAGGGAATGATGACGCACCGTGTGGGCGAGAGGGAACAGGGCGAATTGCAAGGAGCAATCCAAAGCCTGCGCTCGATCGCATTCGTCATTGGGCCGTTCTTATTTTCTGGAATATTTGCCTGGTTCATCGATCCGAAACATTCACTCTATCTGCCCGGTGCGCCGTATTATCTGGCAGCCGCGTTACTGTTCACAGCGATGCTGTTGGCGACGCGGGTGGAACAACCGCAGTTTGACCAAACTAGCCAGACGCCAGTTGAGTCCGACGAGCCTATGGTGCCAGACCGCATCGCACCCGGTGTTAGACAGGTTGCAGACCAAAAAGAAAACATTTGAGCGTTTGCGATGCGTAGCCGATTAAAAGCTCGGATGAAACTAACGGGGCAACGGAATTTCGTACGATGTGCGACCGTTGCGATCACGATTTTTTCGTGGCTGGCAATTTCGAATCATTGCGCGTTTGGCGCGATTGCAGATCGAGACCGCGAAACAGAAAGCGCTTGTCCGTTTCATTCCGAGCCGGTAAAGCCTGAGCCGCCGCCATCTGGGACCCAATGCTGCAAGATCTTGCGCGCAGTTGTTCCTGTGGTAACCAAAAGCTGGGCGCGCGACGACGCAAAAGTTTCCAGCGTCGATCTTCGCGTCGATGAATTCGCGCTCGTTGCGCATTCGCATACCACGCCGGCGCCGTTGTTCCTCGATACAGGACCGCCCAAAGCGCGGACATTCGCTGAATTGATTTTGCAGGGGAGCCTTCTCGCACACGCTCCACCGGCGCGCGTTTAGACGCGAATTTTCGCGTCTCAATTGTGGGCAACCGCTCCGGTTGCCCATTCTCGCACATCGGGCAGGCGAAGTGCCTACCCGCAAACCAATTCACAAGATCTACATGCAAAAACGAATTCTAATTTTGAGCTGCACAATTTTATTCGCCACGTGCGCAATTGCGCAGGTAGACGCGACTGACCCAAATCGCCCGCATCGCCAGCACGAGCACGAGCACGAGCACGAGCAGAAACAATATACGTGCCCGATGCATCCGGAAGTCGTGATGGATCATCCGGGCAATTGCCCGAAATGCGGCATGAAGCTCGTTCCAAAGAAAGCGGAAACTGAGGCAAAACTGAAAGGCGACGCCCGCGAGTCACGCGACATGCATCAGCATCACGGCGACGAAGCGATGCCGCCTGAATCGCATCAAATACACGCCCCGCAAGGGCACGAATCGCACGACATGTCGCAGATGCAGATGTCGATGCAATCGTCAGTAAACATTGCCGACCCAATGAGCCGGGAAAGCTCAGGCACGGCATGGGTGCCGGACTCCACACCGATGTATGGGCGGATGTTCATGTTTGGCGAGGACATGCTCATGCTGCACGGTGCAATTTTTCCGCGTTACACCAATGTGAGCACGCGACGCGGCGATGACCGAATTGATGCGCCGAACTGGATCATGGGAATGTACTCCCACCCGTTTGGTCAGAATACACAGATCGGCGGACGATTAATGATGAGTCTCGATCCGCTGACAGAAGGCGGGCGTGGTTATCCCCTTCTTTTTCAAACCGGCGAAACGTGGCACGACCAACCGCTCCACGACCGGCAACATCCTCACGATCTGTTCGACGAGTTCTCGATAAGCTTTTCGCAAAAGTTCGATTCCGATTTAAGCGCGTATTTTTATTTTGGTTATCCCGGCGAACCGGCCCTCGGGCCACCCGCTTTCATGCATCGGCTATCGGCAATGGATGATCCGGACGCGCCAATCAGTCACCACTGGCAGGATTCGACCCACATCACGTTCGGCGTCGCAACTCTGGGCGCGCAATGGCGCAACGTGAAGATCGAAGGAAGCATTTTCACTGGCCGAGAGCCGGATGAGAATCGTTACGATTTCGATCGACCACGGTTTGATTCGTTCAGCGGTCGTATTTCATGGAACCTAACACGAAATTTGGCGCTGCAATTTTCCCACGGTTACATCAAAAGCCCCGAAGCGCTCCACCCTGAGACCAAAGTCCATCGCACGACAGCCTCGGCGATTTACAGTCAACCGCTCGGTCCCGATAGGAACTGGTCGAACACATTTGTCTGGGGCCAAAACAACGCTACGGACGAGGGCAAAACGCAATCGTTCCTGATCGAATCGAATTATCAACGAGGGCGCGACACGATATACGCGCGCTGGGAACGTGTGGAGAAATCGGGTCACGAGCTCGTTCTGGATCCCGTGGATGAATCGAGCATCTTTCCGGTAAGCGGTTACACGATTGGATATGTCCGCGATTTGTCGCATGGCAAAGGCCTCGACATCGGACTCGGCACCCAATTTACGATTAACGATCGCCCGGATAGTCTCGACCGCTATTACGGAGACGATCTTGGTTACGCCTTTCAGTTTTTTCTGCGAATCCGCCCGTCAGTGCACAGTCATGAAGCGCACAGCTACTCCGAGGATGCTGTGGCTGGAATGCAAAAATAAGCGCCAGAATTCTACAACTAATCACTATTCACTCGTGCGTGCTTAGCGCTCGGCTTGTCATCGCGCGCGACATGCGTGAATCTTCTCTCCCGCCATGCCGCGATTGCAGCGACAGCATTACCAGGACATCGAGCGCATCATTGAGTTCGATTTTGTTCGCGCTACCGAGGCGGCCGCGCTCAATTCATTGCGCTGGCTTGGTCGCGGTGACAAGGAAGCGGCCGACGCGGCCGCGTGCGACGCCATGCGCGGCATGTTCGATCTGATGAACATCTGCGGTGAGGTCGTGATTGGGGAAGGAATCAAGGACGAAGCGCCGGGTATTTTTAAAGGCGAACAACTGGGCACCTGGATCCCTGGTTCGCCACCGTTCGACATCGCCATCGACCCAATCGACGGCACGACCAACATTTCCAAAGGCGCGCCGAATTCGATCAGTTGCATCGCGGCGGCGAGTCCGGGGAAAGGCGTGAAAGTCGCGCTGCGGGATGTGCCTTCGTTTTACATGATGAAGTTGTCGTACGGCCCGCGCGTGATTCAATACATGCAGAAACGCGGCGATACCTTACAGCTTGAGGCGCCCATCGCCGAGACGCTCGCGATTGTGGCGCGCGCGCTGGAGAAACGGGTGCAGGACGTAACGGTAATGATGCTGGATCGGCCGCGACACAAAGAGATTGTCGACGAGATTCGCTCCGCCGGGGCATCGTTACGCATGATCGGCGATGGTGACATCGCTGCGGCGATGGCACCGTCCTTACCCGAAAGCAATATCGATCTTTACATGGGTATTGGCGGTTCGCCCGAAGCGGTGTTAGCGGCGGCCGGGATTAAATGCCTTCGCGGCGAGATCCAATGCAAAATGTGGCCGCGCGATGAGAAGGAACGAAAGCAGTTGCTCAGCGATGGGTATAAAAAGGATTTGGAGCGCATTTTCCTGGCTGACGATTTGGCCAACGGAGAAAACATTATTTTTTGCGCGACCGGAATCAGCGACAGCGCCCTTTTGCGCGGCGTGAAAGGACAGGGCGCCAAGGCCACCACGCATTCGATCTTGATGCGCGCAAAAAGCAAGACAGTCCGCTTCATCCGCGCAGCGCATGATTTGAAGACAAAGACGATTCGGCTCCGCTCCGATAGCCGGGAGCACTTGATTTAGAGAAAAAGGCCTTTAAGGCCAAACTGACAATTGACCGTCACTAACCTCCGTCTTGACGCGCACGACTTTACGGTTGCCGAACAAAATCGAAAGCCTTACATCTTAGGCGCTCCTTTCCATCATGAAATTCAATGTCACGAAAGAAAAACTGCTTGAAGGCCTGCAACAGGTCCAAAACGTAGTCAGCACACGTACAACTCTGCCCATTCTTTCCAACGTTCTGCTGCAGGCCGACGGTGACGAAATCCACCTAACCACAACCGATCTCGATGTCGGGGTGCGCGGCAGTTGCGAGGCGCAAGTGGATAAAGCGGGCGCAACCACACTCCCGGCCCGCCGCCTTTTCAACATCGTTCGTGAGCTGCCCTCCAGCGAAATCCAGTTCGATGTCGATGGAAAGAACACGGCATCGATCCGGAGTGGGCAAAGCTTTTTCAAAATTCTCGGATTGCCCGAGGAAGAATTCCCGCCGCTACCCAAATTTGAGGACGCGAAAGTCGTCACCATTCGGCAAAAAGATTTGCGAGACGGTTTGCGGAAAACCTCCTACGCCATATCGACCGACGAGACCCGTTACGTGCTGAACGGCGTCCTTTTTAGTTTCAAGGACAACAAGCTCACATTGGTTGCAACGGACGGACGAAGGCTTGCCATGGTCGAAATCGAACTGGAATTCCCGCGCAGTCATGAAGTGGACATTATTGTTCCCACAAAAGCAGTCACCGAATTGCAGCGGCTGCTTAGCGATGACGGCGACGTGAAAGTGAGCATGGGCAGCGGCCAGATCGCGTTCGATCTAAACAAGACGTTGCTGGTTTCGAAATTGATCGAAGGCAATTATCCGAACTATCGCCAAGTCATTCCGGCCGAAACAAAAGAGCGGGTGAAACTGGAGCGCGAAACGTTTCTAAATTCACTGCGACGCGTTTCGCTCCTGGCGAGCGACAAGTCGAATTCGATCAAGCTGAATTTCAGCAAGAACAACATCGACATCACTGCCAACACCCCAGAAGTGGGCGAAGCGAAGGAATCGCTCGCAGTGCAATACAAAGGGCGCGATTTTTCCATTGCCTTTAATCCAGAATTCCTCATGGCGCCGTTGCGCAATCTCAGCGAAGACGAGGTCTTTCTCGACATGATCGACGAGATGAGTCCCGGCATCCTGAAAATTCAGACGCCGTTTCTCTACGTCCTGATGCCGATGCGCATCAGCTCGTAGCTGTAGCCGTTTCGCCGTGCGAAAGCGTAGTCTGAGGTTCTTTTAAGGGCACGCATCGCGCCGCCGATAGGGCAACAGCTACAGCGGCTTCCACCTCGATGATTCCAATATCGCTAAGTTTTCCGCTGACTGCACGGATGACTTCTACATTCTCATTCATCGGCGCCCAGATGTCTGGATCGGTCGGACCAAATAGCAAAATGCATTTTGCGCCCGCAGCCGCGGCAAGGTGAGAGATTCCGCTGTCGTGTCCGACAAAGATCGAGTCTTCGAGCACGGCAGCCAGATGAGGCAGCGGTAAGTTTTTTGCGAAACGCACATCTCGATCTTCCCATTCGCTCTCCAGGCGTGCGCACCGGGTCTCGTCGGCTTCGCCGGCAACGATCAAGAAAGAGCGCTTTCCTAGGCGCCCATACTCACCGGTGGCGCTTTGGAAAGCGCCGCTTCGTGAGCCAAACTCGATCCAGTTTTCGATCGGCCAGTTCTTAGTCTCGCTGCCGCTGCCGGGATGAATAGCAAGAATTGGCCGCGACATACCGCGTAGAAAATCTTCGGCAAATTTTCGACCTTCTGTGGAATGATAAATCCTCGGTGCGAAATCGCTGGCTCGCAGTCCTAGCTCTTCGAGCGGTCGGGCGAGCTGACGCGCGGCATGCTCACGATCATCGAGCTTTGCAGGTCCGTGGATCAGATTTTCGACACCGCATCGCCGCAGGTTCTTCTCAAAGATTCCATCCGGATCGTAGAGATAGCTGATGATCAAATCAAAACTTGCGAAATGGTTTGCCAGTTCGGCCGGCAGTTTCGAGTTTTTAGCGAAGAAACCGGCGAGCGCTCCGTATTCGATCGAGCGAATGGCTTGAGTGTAAAACCGGTTCTGTGCCAGCACTGCAACGTGCTTGTAACCGAGGATCTCAATGTGCGCGTAAGGAAAGCCCTCACGCAACGCCTTTAGCGCCGACAAAGTGAGAATAAAATCGCCAATTGCGCCGCCGCGGATCACCAGAATCCGGTTCATACGTTTACTGTAGCGGCGCTCTGTTAGCGTCGCATCTATTCGAAGCGGTCACAGGCGGCCGCTACAGATCCTTAATATCGCGTAAACGAGAATACGAGAATCACGCAACCATAGATGAACGCAATAGTGTGCAGGAAGCGCCAGCGAAAAACGCTCCGCGTGCTCCAGTTAATTTGATTGCGAAGCACGTACGGGATCGCAACCCAAAACAGTCCCGCAACGATCAGCAGATAAGCGAATACCGTAATGAGGAGCCGGCTCGTTTCGTAGCGTAAAAAGGCCGCGTCGAGGAGTGGTTCGGCGGCCAGCAAGCAAAGAATTCCGAGCGCACGTACGGCGAGAAATTCTTCGACGAAACGCAGCGCGAGCACGTAACCGATCGGCAGCGCAATGAGCAGCGGCCGCCGGAAGGCAGAGAATTCGCCCATCTGGATCGTCGCAAGCAGCCAAAACGTCCACGCAAGACAGATAGTTAACAGAACGATTCCGGCGACGTGAGAACGCGGAAACCGCTGCGCGACACTGATGAGGCTCGGTTTCACCAACCCGGACAAACTGATCAAAATGAGGAACGCACCTGCGATGATTCCCGCAGTTTGCAAAGACAGATTGTAAATCATGTTCGCAACGGCGAATCCGTCCGGTGGTGGACGCGATCGTTGGTAGCCGCGCGTGAGATTGGCAGGACCGGCGTGCCATACAAGCTGAATCCATTGGCCTGCTCGATTTGGACATCGACGAGTTCTCCCACCAGTTCATCGCTATCTTCGCCTGCCCGCCGTCGCCCTGGCGAAGGCGGAAACACGACAATCTTGTTCGTGCGCGTCCGGCCCATTAAGCGCGCCGGGTTCGTTTTGCTCGGTCCTTCACAAAGAATTTCCACATTGCGCCCGACCAACCGCTCGCCGGCGCGTCGCGTCGATT
>Ga0193719_10000117_pt1 | contig 25608 bp, 22 predicted proteins | sample U2a2metaG_FD_160103 | JGI IMG/M metagenome (GOLD analysis project Ga0193719, IMG submission 160103) | Soil microbial communities from a riparian zone of the East river system, Colorado, United States - U2a2 | ecosystem: Environmental > Terrestrial > Soil > Riparian zone | place: USA: East... | reverse complement strand
TGTGACGCTCAAATTCATTTCCTTATCTCTTCAAAACGTCCATGCCTCGAATTCTTGGCGCGAGATTTCCTGAAAGCGTAGGCGATCGCCGGCTCGCAAAAGGGCGGGAGGATTTTTTTGCGGATCGAATAGCCGCAACGGCGTACGACCAATTACGTTCCAACCGCCGGGAGAACGCAGCGGATAAATGCCGCTTTGCGTTCCCCCAATCGCGACCGATCCGGCGGGAATTTCTTTGCGGGGCGTGGCACGGCGCGGCGTTGCCAATTTCTCTGGAAGGCCGGCGAGATATGGAAACCCGGGAGTGAAGCCGATGCAGTTCACGTGATAATCAGTCGCGCTGTGAAGATTGACGACTTCCTTCGGCGACATCTGTGCGTGTTGCGCAACATGATCAAGATCGAGAGCGAACTCCGGATCGTAACAAACAGGAATCTCGACTACGCGCGCGACTGCGCGCTCATATCGCTTGCGCTTGCCATGCGTGAGCCCCTCATAAATTTTCTGTGTTAGCCATTCAATCACACAGTCGGGTTCACCTGCGCGGTTGATCACGCGAATCGGATCGAAGAAGACGGTGACGGTGGTGTAAGCCGCCGCGAGTTCGATTACACCCGGGATATGCGCGTCCTCGAGACGTCGAAGCACATTCAGGACTTCATTTAACATTTCCTTGGGCGCGTCTTTGAAGCGCTCATGAACGCGCAAAGTGAGCGCAGAATCTCCGAGGGGCGTAATTTCCATCAGCGCTTGAAATTTCAGTAAAAGAAGATGTCGATCGTCGCGCGCACGTCCGGCAATCAAGATGCCGATCGCGGCGGATCGGAACCTCCGGGCGAGACGGCTTCCGCGACATTTTCCACGTGCTCCTTGATTTCGCCCACTTGCGGGTGCACTTCGCGGATCAAATCATGCTCGGCCTGCGAAATCTGTTCGATGCGCGTCGTCATTTCGTGGAGCTCTTTCAACATGGCATCCTGGCGTGAAGAGATGCGATGCATCCACCAAAAACAGACGCACCAGCAACCGAGACCGACCCACGTGAGCACGAAGAGGATCATCTCACTGCACGCGCGAAGCTTCGATCTCGATGTTGACTGCGACCGTCTGGCCGATTCCCGAAATCGATTCGGCGCTTTGGCTGAACATTAAATTGAAATCGCGGCGCTTAAGCGGCTCGGTTGTCACCGCCCAACGCGTTTCTTTCGTCTCGTTCGCGATCGGGCTCACTAGCTTCACATGCAGTGTGATCGGCTTCGTGACGCCGTGCATCGTAAGATCGCCAAAAATGTCGCCGCTTTGCTGACCGGTCTGTCTCACCCTGCCGCTTTTAAATGTGATTTCGGGAAACTTTGCGACGTTAAAAAATTCCGCACTGCGCAAATGGTTGTCGCGTTTGACGATTCCGGTGTCGATGCTGCGGACGTCGATTTTTGCGACCACCGAAGATTTTTCAGGATGCTCCCGGTCGATGTCGATCTTGCCGTCGAATTTCGCGAACTTGCCATGACTTGTCCCGAGGAATTGGTGAACAGTGAAACCGATCGTGGAACGCGATTGGTCAAATTTGTAGGTTTCGTTGGCGAGCGCGCCTGAGCTGAGCGCGGCCAGCAAAACGAAGCTGAGAACAAACCGGGTTTTCATCGAATTTCCTTTCGCGATTTTGTGTTTCCATTTGCGGCCGCGGCCACCGTCTTTAACAACGGCGTGCGCGACAACGGCAATTTCCCAAATAAATTGCCAAGCGCAAAAGCGGGATCGGCCTTCAGTTTTTTCGCATCGTGGACGCCGGCGATCCGCGCCAATTCGGTCTCGAAATGTGAGACCGCGCGCAGGTCGGGATCATTGGCATTGAGATAGCCGAACGCACGCCGTAAGAGCGCGAACAATTCCGGCTCCCGATGATCCCGCTCCGTGCAAATCTCAATTAGCTCGACGAAATAAGCCGCCATCTGCGTGCGTAGATACTTCTTCCGAATGCCGGCGAACGGATTTTGTAGCACGACTTCCGTCAAGGTATGCAAATCGGACCTGCGGCTCCGGGCAATCTGAATTTCTGCTTCGAAGAACAAATCCAACTTGCCGGCAAACGGACTTTTCGCACGGCGCGCTCCCTTTGCCACCGTTTGGATGCAGCCGAGTGACTCAGTGCACCATGATACGATCAGGCTCGTGTCGCTGAATTTTCGTTTGCGCAAGAGAATGGCAACAGTGCTTTCCACGATTGGAATTTAGCACGCCCGCGCGCCGTTTCTTTGCTTGCGGTGGATTCAACCGACGCTGCGCAAACAAAAAACTAGGGCCGGTTCCACCCAAAGCGCCTTTACGTGGAATACGCTACCCAAGGCGAGGTCAACTCGCAAAGGCGCTCGGAGTCAATCGCGCATACCCTGGGTGAGATAAGGTTTACGTCCAAGGGCGGATGTCACAGCGAAATACTTTGCGTTATGCCAGAAGAAGAACCTATCGAACGGGCGCGCGAAGATGAACGTGAAGGGCTCTCGCCTTCCACCCAGGCAGGCGAATTCGTGCGCGAAGAGATGGAGCATATTCGGGAAGGTGAACACGGCGCCCGCTCGCCCCAACAGGCGATCGCGATTGGTTTATCGAAAGCCCGGCGGGCGGGCGTGAAGCTGCCGCCTCCGAAGCGAGGAAAGGCGTCTGCTCGAACGCGGAAGCAAGCCAAGCGCGACATCAAGCGCGGCGCTCGCCGCGAAAAACCTTCCCGGGCAAGATCGCGCGCGACCAAAGGCGCTCTGAAGCGGGAAAAGCGTTCCACTGCATCGCGCACGGCGCTTTCGCGACAAGCGCGCTCCGCGGCGCGGCGACGGTCCGCTCGGTCTCGTTCCGCGGCGGCCAAAAAGGCCGCCCGGACGAGAAAGCGCCGGCGCTAGACCGCATAGGATCGAGAATTATCTCCGATCATGGCGGAGGTTGAACGCCTCCGCAAACAGGTGAACTGTCCCCGGCCTCGTGCCGCCGAACGGTGCGTTGTGAGCGAGTCGAAGCACATGGCAGACATTGAAACAACGCGCGTCCCGGAAGATATCAGCGGCCAGCCGCGCCGCATGCCAGTGGGCAGAATCACCTGGCGACACACATTCCGCGCTCTCCGACATCGCAATTACCGTCTTTTCTTCTGGGGTCAGCTCGTTTCGCTCGTTGGCACTTGGATGCAACAGACAGCGATGAGCTGGTTCGTGTATGAGATCACGAACTCGAAATTGCTCCTCGGCGCCGTTGCCGCCGTCGGATCCGCGCCGATGATGTTGTTCTCGATCTGGGGCGGAGCGCTAGCGGATCTTTATCCAAAACGGTCGATCATCGTCGCGACGCAGACCGCGCAAATGATTTGCGCATTTTTGCTCGCAGCCGGCGCCTGGGCGGGGTTCGCGACTCCATTGTTTATCATCATTATCGCTGCGCTCAATGGCGTGGCGATGGGCTTCGACATGCCGGCGCGCCAGGCGTTCACGGTCGAAATGACAAGCCGCGAAGATTTGCTGAATGCAATCTCGCTCAACAGCTCGATCGTAAACGGCGCGCGCATTATCGGTCCGTCGATTGCTGGTTTAATGATCGGTGCGGTCGGTGTCGCAACGTGTTTTTTGCTGAACGGCATGACCTTTATCGCGGTAATCGCCGGTCTGTTGATGATGCGTCTGCCACCGTTTGAACAACCGGCACACGCCGTTTCCGCCGGTGAGCATGCCTGGAACGGCATCGTCTATTCAATCAAACATCAGCGCGTGCGCACAATTCTGCTGCTATTTCTCGCCGTGGGCGTCTTTGGCTGGTCGTACGCCGTGTTGATGCCAGCCTTTGCGCGCGATGTGCTTGGCCGCGGCGCAAACGGTTACGGGATGTTGATGTCAGCGAGCGGAACCGGCGCATTTATCGCAGCGCTCGTCGTGGCGACGTACGGACATTTATTCACACCGCGAAGACTTGCGCTCGGCGGCGTCTGGTTGTTTTCGATTGCGTTGCTCGCGTTTTCGCTGAACCGAAATTTCTATCTCGCACTTGCATTTCTCCTCATTGCAGGGTTTGGCATGCTCCTGTTTTTCTCCACGTCCAACACCGTGCTGCAAACGATCGTGCCGGATGAAATGCGCGGCCGCGTCATGGGCGTATGGTCGCTCGTGTTCGGCGCGATGATTCCGCTCGGTAGCCTTGAAGCCGGCGCGCTCGCGCATTGGTTGGGTACGCCGTTCACACTCGGGTTCGGCGCAGTCATCTGCGCCGTCTCGGCGCTCGTGACGCTCTTGGTGATTCGGCGACGCGAAGCAGCGAGCGCGCGTTGAGTGCTAATAACTCACCGGTTCATGATATGCAGTGCGCGTTTCTCTACGGCGAGCGCCGCTTCTTTGACTGCTTCGCTCAAGGTCGGGTGCGAATGGCACGTGCGGCCGATATCCTCCGAGCTGCCGCCGAATTCAATGACTGAAACGGCCTCGGCGATTAATTCCGAAGCGGCGTGCTGCAAGATGTGCGCGCCAAGAACGCGGTCTGTTTTCGCGTCCGCCACAAACTTGACCATTCCATCGACGTCTTCATTACAGAGCGCGCGGCTGTTGGCGCGGAACGGAAACTTGCCGATGCGAACGTCAATTCCTTTCTCCTTCGCTTGATCTTCGGTAAGACCAACGCCGGCCAACTCAGGATTCGTATAAATGACTCCGGCAATTGCATCGTAGTTCACGTGGCCAGATTTGCCCGCAATTATCTCCACGCAAGCGATCCCTTCGTCTTCGGCTTTGTGCGCGAGCATCGGACCGGCAATCACGTCGCCAATCGCATAAATGCCTTCGATATTTGTCCGGAAATGTTTATCGATTTTGATGCGCTTTCGCTCATCGAATTCGACGCCAACTTTTTCTGCGCCGACGCCTTCGGAGAATGGACGGCGTCCGACCGAGACAAGCACTTTGGCCGCTTCGAATTTTATCTCTTCACCACCTTTGGTCGCTGTGGCAGTCGCGTGGCCATTGTCGACCTTGACCGCGCTCACCTTGGTTTCGAGATGAAAAGTGATGCCCTGAGCAGTGAGGGAACGCTGGAGCAGATTCGAGAGTTCGAGATCGAAGCCGAGGGCGATACGGGGTAGAAATTCGAGCATGGTTACTTCCGAACCGAGCCGGTTCCAAACCGAACCTAGTTCGAGGCCGATCGCGCCCGCGCCGATGACAAGCAATTTTGTCGGCGCTTCCGTGAAGTTTAGCGCTTCGGTGCTGCTGACGATTGTTTTGCCATCAAATTTCGCAAATGGCAGCTCAACCGCGGCGCTCCCGGTGGCGATCACGATGTTCTTCGTTTCAAGCTCCTGCGTCTGGCCGTTCGATGATTTAACCGAAACTTTTCCAGGCGCAGTGATCGTGCCGACCCCTTCGAAGATGGTCACCTTGTTTGTTTTCATGAGCGCGCGCACCCCGCCAGTGAACGTTTTTACGACCTTGTCCTTGCGCTGCTGCATCTTCGGAAGATCGACGTGCACGCCATCGATCACGATGCCGTGTTTCACAGCTTCCTTTCTTGCGAACATGAAATGATCGCTCGACGTGAGCAGCGCCTTACTCGGGATGCAGCCGACGTTCAAACAAGTGCCGCCAAGCTCTTTGCATTTTTCGACGAGCGCTGTCTTCAATCCGAGCTGACCAGCCCGGATGGCGGCGATATAACCGCCGGGTCCCGAGCCAATGATAACAACATCAAATTTTTCCATGGTTGAGTCGTTGGCGCGACAGAGACGTCGCGCCCTATCTCAAAAATCGAGAGGCAGCTTTTTTGGGTCTTCGATGCATTCCTTCACTTTGATGAGAAATGTGACGGCTTCTTTGCCGTCAACCGCGCGATGATCGTAGCTGAGGGCAAGGTACATCATCGGGCGGACTTCAACTTTCCCATTAACCGCCACCGGTCGTGGCATGATCTTGTGCATGCCAAGAATTCCGCTTTGTGGCGGATTGAGAATTGGCGTGCTGAGAAGCGAACCGTAAACACCGCCGTTTGAAATCGTGAACGTGCCGCCCTGCAAATCTTCAATTTTCAGTTTCCCTTCGCGCGATTTCACTGCGTAACCGGCGATATCGAGCTCCAGTTCGGCGAAACTTTTTTTGTCAGCATCGCGCACAATCGGCACAACCAATCCGCGTTCCGTTCCGACCGCGACGCCGATGTCGTAAAAATTATTTTGAATGAAATCATCCTCTTCAATCCGGCCATTGACCACGGGCACAGCTTTGAGCGCTTCAACGCAGGCTTTGATGAAAAACGACATGAGGCCGAGCTTGATCCCGTTCTTTTTCGTGAACGCCTCTTGCGATTTGGCGCGCAATTCCTGAACTGCACTCATATCACACTCGTTAAACGTGGTGAGAATGGCGGCTGTCTGCTGTGCCATCACAAGTTGTGCTGCAATTTTACGCCGCAATGGTGACATTTTTTTTCGGGTAAATCGATCGGTACCCTGCTGCGCTTGTCGATCTTCGCGATCCTCCTTCTTTTCTTTCGGCTGAGCGGCTGCAAGCACGTCACCTTTCGTTAGGCGGCCGTCCTTTCCGGTCCCTGAGATTTTCTCCGGCTCGAGATGTTCCTCTTCAACAATGCGTCGAACGGCCGGTGAAAGAACTTCCGCCCCTGTCGATTTTTGCTTCGGCGCCGGGGCTTTTTTCGCTTCTTCCACCGTAGGCTTTGTCTTTTTTTCAGCAGCGTCTGTCTTCTTTTCCGCAGGAGCCGCTTTCGCAGGAGCGGCTTTGGACTCGTCAATGATTGCGACGATTTCGCCGATTTTCACTTCCTGGCCTTCAGCGGCTTTCGTTTCCAGCACACCAGCGTTTTCGGCCACAATTTCTGTGGAAACCTTGTCGGTCTCGAGAGTAAAGAGCGCATCGCCCGGGTTCACAAAATCGCCGGATTTTTTATGCCAGACGGAGACCACACCGCTGGAGATCGATTCACCCACCGCGGGAATTTTAACTTCGATGCTCATCAGTGACTTACAGTATGCGCAAAGCAAGCGTGTGGTCGAACCGAACGTTCGAACTTACGCTGTGGTTCGGCGGTGCGCGCTACTATTTTAGACGTTAAACGCTTCGGCGATCAAACACGCCTGTTCGCGTTTGTGGATGGCGAGCGCACCGACTGCGGGACTGGCGCTGGCATTGCGGCCGGCGTAAGCGATGTCGCGGCCGAAAAGCTGCCGTAGTCGTGGCTCGATGAAACTCCAGGCGCCCATGTTTTGCGATTCTTCCTGACACCAAACAAACTTGGCGGTCTTTGGATATGGCTTGATGTTGGCGCGCAACTTTTTTTCAGCGAGCGGGTAAAGTTGCTCGATGCGAATAATGGCGGCGTTGTCGATCTTCTGCGCATCGCGATAATTCAAAAGGTCGTAATAAACTTTGCCCGAGCAAAGAATGACGCGCTCCATCTTTTCGGCTGGACCGACTTTTGGTGAACTAAGAATTTCTTCGAAGCCACCGTTCGTGAATTCTTCCGCGCGCGACGAAGCGAAATCGGCGCGCAACAAACTTTTCGGTGTCATGATGATGAGCGGCTTGACGAAATTACGTTTCATTTGGCGCCGTAGGACATGAAAGTATTGCGCCGAGGTCGTGAGGTTACAGACTTGGATGTTGTCTTCGGCGCTGGCTTGCAGGAAACGCTCGAGGCGCCCGCTGGAATGTTCGGGACCCTGACCTTCGTAGCCGTGCGGCAGAAGCAAAACGATGCCACTAGGCCGCTGCCATTTCGATTCCGCCGAGACGATGAATTGATCGATGATGGTTTGGGCGCCGTTGACGAAATCACCAAACTGCGCTTCCCACAGGCAAAGCATGTTAGGGTAATCGAGAGAGTAGCCATAATCGAAACCGAGCACGGCCGCCTCCGAAAGAAGACTGTTGTAAATGCAGATCCGCGCCTGCTCTTGCGCCAGATGCATGAGCGGGATGTACGGTTCGCCCGTTTTGGCGTCATAAAGAACGGCATGCCGAGTGCTAAAGGTTCCGCGCGAACTATCCTGGCCCGATAATCTGACTGGAATTCCTTCCAGGAGAAGCGATCCGAACGCGAGCGCCTCGGCGTAATGCCATTGATATGGACCGCCGGCCTCAAAAACTTTCCGCTGATGATCGAGGACGATCCGTTTTATTTTCGGCTGAATGTTGAAATCTGTCGGCACGCGCGTCAGCCCATCGACAATGATCTTCAACCTCTCTGCGCTGATAGCGGTGGATACCGACGAGCTTGTGTATTCCGGCTGGAAGACAGCCGTCGATTCTTTGAACTTCGCCTGGTGGTCTCCCTTTTCTTTCTCGAGTGCTTTCACATTATCCAGCGGCATTTCGAGTCGAAGCTGAAATTCCGTTTCGAGCGAGGCCGCATCGTCCTCACTAAGTGCTCCAGCCTCGAGCAACTCCCGTTTGTATAACTGCGCCACCGACGGCCGCGTCTCGATCCTGGCGTAAAGATCGGGCTGAGTGAATGACGGCTCGTCAACTTCCTGATGGCCATGTTTGCGGTAGCAATACATGTCGATTACGACGTCACGTCCAAATTCCTGACGAAAATCGAGCGCCATCTCGGTCACAAATTTCACGGCAAGCGCGTCGTCGCCGTTCACATGAAAAATTGGCGCCTCAATCATCTTCGCGATGTCGGTGGCGTACATCGACGAGCGCGCGTCTTCGGGCAGCGTTGTGAAGCCGATCTGGTTGTTCACGACTATGTGCACGGTGCCGCCAGTGCTGTAACCAGGCAGCTGCGACATGTTGAGGGTTTCCGCGACGATCCCCTGCCCCGCAAATGCCGCGTCGCCATGAATAAGGAGAGGCAGAACTTTCCGGCGATGTTCGGTGTCATTACGAATGCGCTGGCGCGCGCGCGCCGTTCCTTCGACAATTGGATCGACTGCTTCAAGATGGCTTGGGTTGGCCGAAAGCCTGATTTCAATTTCAGCGCCGGAACCAAGTCTTCGCACCGTGTGATAACCGAGATGGTACTTCACGTCGCCATCCCCTGCGACCAGATTGGGAATATAATTTTCAGTAAACTCCGTGAAGATGACGTTGAGCGATTTCTTCAGGAAGTTCGCGAGCACGTTGAGACGGCCGCGGTGCGTCATGCCCATGCAAATCTCCTCGATGCCGACACCCGGACACTTATGCAGAATAGTATCAAGAATCACCATCAACGATTCAGCGCCTTGGAGCGAAAAACGCTTTTGCCCGACGTAATGCGCATGTAAAAAAACTTCGAACGATTCTGCTTCCAGCAAGGCCCGCAGCAAAGCGACTTGGACAGCGCGGGGGATCTCCGTTTTCGCCGACCGCGATTCGAGACGATGCAGCACCCAATTCCGGACGCGAGTGTTCTGGATGTGCATGAACTCGGCGCCGATCGAGCCTGCGTAGATATTTTCCAACGCGGCGATCATCTCGCGCAGCGTCATCTGCCGGTTGCCGAAAAGGAATTTTGACGAAACGCGAAGATCGAGATCCTTTTCGCTGAATCCGAGTTCGCGCAGCGTCAGGAGCGGATTTTCCCGCCGCTTATCCGCCAGCGGGTCAAGGCGGGCGATTGTGTGCCCAAGCGTGCGGTAGGCATAAACGAGTCCGTCCACGCGCGATTGCAGCGAGCCCTCGCGATCTTCTGCAGGCTTGGCTGGGGCGCCATTTCGTTCCGGCAACTCCCCCAGCTCGAAGCCCTCAAAAAACGCAGCCCAGCCCGAATCAACTGACTCAGGATTTTGTCGCCATCGCCTGTAATTTTCCTCGAGCAAATCCAGATTTGCCCGAGTCGCCAAGGAAGACCACATACGAATTTCAATCTGCGACTATTACGCTCCTGGGCAAGTTGACAGTGCGAAGAGTGTTCCGTTATTTGCTGCGGCAAAATGCAGCCCCATCGCAAATTTATTCTTACTCTCGCCGGAACCTGCGGGATTCTCTTCGCTAAATGGACAGGTGTGTTCGCGCAAACCGATCCAGCTTCGGAGCCGGCGGTTTTGGCGCTCGCAAAAGTTTTGCCGGCAGTGGTGAATATCAATACCGAGCGCGTGGTCAGGAAAGCGGTGCGGGATCCATTTGAGGATTTTTACGCGCAATTCTTCGGCTACGATCGGGCCCGGCCGCGCGAAATTCGTCAGACTTTGCAAAGTCTGGGCTCAGGTTTCATCATCGATCCGGCCGGTTACATTGTCACCAATCAGCACGTGGTCGAGCGCGCGGCGGATTTGAAAATTCGTGTAACGACAAATGACGGCAAAACCTACAATGCACACTATATCGCCGGAGATGACAAAACTGATTTGGCATTCATCAAGATCGACGCCAAAGCCGCATTTGCATTTATCAGCCTCGACAATATTTCGCCGAACTTACTTGGTGAAACAGTCATCGTGGTCGGCAATGCAGTCGGTTATGGCAGCTCGATCAGCCGCGGAGTTCTTAGTGCGGTTAAGCGTAATATCACCATCGAGAATATCGAATACAAAGACCTCGTGCAGACGGATGCGGCTATTAATCCGGGCAACAGCGGCGGGCCAGTGATCGATATTTCCGGGCGTTTGGTCGGCATCAGCTCTGCGAAAATGGCTTTCACCCCGCAGGGCGTGCCGACGCAAGGACTGGGTTTCGCCATTCCGGCAGACGTAGTGCGCGACAGCGTGTCCCGATTCAAGAAAATTGCGGACAAAAAACTTACCACAAGCAAGCAACCCACAACAAACGAAACATCGATATCGAATGCCGAGCGGTTGTTTGGAATGCAACTGCAGGACCTAAGCGAGGAATTACTAGATGCGCTCGGCTACTCGCGGCGCCGCGGCGTTCTGATTACCGCGGTGGAACCAGGCAGTCCGGCAGATCAAGCGGGAATCGAACGCGGCCTTGTCATTTATCGCGTGGCCAAATACGAAGTGAATTCTGTCAAACAAGTCGAGGACCTGTTAGGTCAGGCGCAAAGTGGCGCGAGCGTAAATTTTGCCATTGGCGTGATCCGCGCCGGCGGGCAAGGTGAACAGGTTGAAACTTTGACAATGGCGGCGCGTTGAAAAAAAATTGGCAACGCAATCACCGCTCAATTGTCTCATGGAAATATCGCAAAATGATTAAGGTTGAAAATCTGACCAAGCGTTACGCAGGCCAACCTGCGATCCAGAATTTGGATTTCGAAGTCGGTCAAGGCGAAATCATGGGTTTTCTGGGGCCGAACGGGGCGGGAAAGACCACCACCATGCGCATTTTGGCCAGCTTCATGCCGCCAACGTCCGGTCGCGCCAGCATTGCCGGGTTCGACGTTTTCGAGCAATCTCTGCAGGCACGAGCACACCTCGGTTACATGCCGGAACATGTGCCGCTCTACAGCGATATGCGGGTGACAGAATACCTCGATTACCGCGCGGCGCTCAAAGGGGTGCCACATCGCCGCGTCGCGGAGCGTGTTGGCGATGTAAGGGAACTTTGCGGCCTGAAGGAGGTGGAAAAGAAATTAATCGGTACGCTCTCTAAAGGTTATCGGCAACGAGTAGGTCTGGCTGATGCGCTTCTGCACGAGCCCGATCTTCTCATCCTCGACGAGCCAACAATCGGTCTCGATCCAAATCAAATCCGGCAGGTCCGCGAACTCATCAAAAATCTCGGCAAACAGCACACCATCTTGCTTTCCACGCACATTTTACCCGAGGTCGAAATGACATGCAGCCGAGTTATCATCATTCACAAAGGACGAATTGAGGCGTGCGACACGCCGGAAAATCTGCTCGGCAAGATCAGGCAAGCTGGTGGTGTGGTGCTTGAGGCAAAGGTTGGACCCGACAATGGCGCCGAGGAGCTAAAGAAAATTTCAGGTGTTCGGAATGTAATTGTGGATGCCGACGGCGATTGGAAAATATTCTCATTGCGCGTCGAGTCCGGCGCTGATGTACGCGAGGAAATTTTTCGGCTCGCCACCGCCCGGCATTGGATCGTGCGCGAACTGACTCAACGTCGAGCGACGCTTGAGGACGTGTTTGTCGAGCTCACGCATCCGGACGCAGTTTGATGTCAATGTTATCGCGGATGTCGATCTGAAGGTTATGCGCAAATTTTATGCTCTGCTCTCGCGCGAGGTGCGCAGCTACTTTCATTCGCCGATCGCCTATATCGTCCTCATCTTTTTCCTGCTCATCAGCGGGGTGGACTTTTATTTTCAGGTTTCGTTCATGAACCAGCGTCAGGTCCAATACACGGTGCAGGAGGCATTTTTTAACTCCATCTTCTTCTGGTTTGCTTTTGTTTTAATTTTTCCCCTCATCACCATGCGCCTGTTCGCAGAAGAATTTAAACTCGGCACCATTGAGCCGCTCATGACTGCGCCCGTGCGTGACTGGCAGGTTGTGCTCGCGAAATTTTTTGGCGCGCTCGTCTTTTATCTCATCCTCTGGGTCCCACCCGCGTTCTACTTTATAATTTTTCGGCAAATCACTGGACAACCCGCTGCCCATTCGGCCGGAGCATACTCGGGTTCGTATTTAATGCTTTTGCTGCTTGGCATGTTCTATCTCTCGATCGGTTGCCTCGCGTCTGTTCTGACCAAGAACCAGATTATTGCCGCGGTCATCTCTTTCTGCGCGATTACGCTGCTGTTCTTTCTCGGGTTGGTTCAGTTCATTCTTCTCGATGTTAGCTCCGCGACGCGCGACTTGCTCGGCTACTTCTCCGCAATTGAGCATATGGGAACGTTCTCACGCGGCGTCATCGATACGCGGCCGATCGTTTTTTACGTGACCATGACCATCGTGATGCTGGCGCTCACGCATCAGGCATTCCAATCCCGCAAATGGAGGCTGTGACGAATGGCTGACGAGACAATACGGCAAAGGCGTCCGAGAAAAATCCGTCGGGTTCAGATCGGTTTCAACGTTCTGGCCCAAATCATTCTCATCTTGTTTCTCGCCGCGATGGTGAATTCCATCGCCTTCAAACATTACCAGCGCTGGGATTTCTCGCGCGATCAAAAATATGCGCTTTCGGACAAGACGAAGCGTTTCCTCCGCACAATCAAAAGCAAGATGCGGATCATCGTTTTCTTTTCCTCGAGCACGCCGATCACCGCCGACGTGCAAAATTTGCTGACGGAATATCAGTATGCGGCGAAAGGGAAGATCGATATCGAATACATCGATCCGGAACGCAATCTTTCCCACGCGAAGGAGATATTCGACAAGTACAAGGTCGTAAGCGACGAGAGTCTCCTGGTAATTGATTACGAAGGACGCAACAAAACCGTGAAAGCGTCCGAGATGGCGGAGGTCGATCAGAGCGGAATGGCCTTCGGCGAAGGTCCGCGCGTCACCGCCTTCAAAGGCGAACAGGCGATTACGAGTGCGATGATGGATCTGGTAGAGGGCAAGAAAAACACTCTCGGTTATGTGCTCGGCCACAAGGAGCCGCCGCTTTCCGAAAACAGCACCATCTCAGTGCTGAAGACGTTCATTGAGAACGAAAACATCAAGTTCCAGGAGTTAAATCTTTTCGACGTTGACGCAGTTCCCGCCGAATTGAAGACGATCATGATTATTGGCCCGCAATACGATTTCTCCGATCGCGAAATGAAACTGTTGCGCGATTTTTGGGACAAACAGGGACGGATACTGCTTCTTCTCGATCCGGGACCCAAAACATCAAAGCTAGACGCATTTCTTAACGAGCTGGGCGTGAAAGTGAACGACGATCGACTGATGGTTTTCCTACGCACCGGAATCCAGGAGATGGCCCTTACACGGGATGTGCAAGCGCATTTTCTCGGAGGTAGTCCAATCACAAAACGACTGGCTAATGTGCACGCCCTCTTTTTCGGTGGCACATCTTCGCTTACGCTTGAGGCCGCCCGCGTGCGCGCTGCCAATATCCGGATCGAGCCGCTGATCCAGGCAGAGAAAGGCTATTTTGCGGAAACCGATTACAATACGGACGATCAGGCGAAATTTCAGACCGATGCCAAGAAGACTGGCGCTTCACCCACGATCGGCGCTTCTATCGAAAAAGGCGGTAGCGCGGACCACCGTGTGCAGGTGAATTCGTCGCGGTTGGTCGTGGTGAGCAACGCGACATTCGTTCAAGACAACGCCGTCACACAAGATCAGCAGGCCCTCGATTTTATATCTGGCAGCGTGAATTGGCTGCTGAGTCGAGAGCAGCTTATCGGCATCGCGCCAAAAATTCCCAAACCCCTCACTTTCAGTCTCAACGAAGACGCGTTACGCAATCTGCGTTGGATCGTTCTCGTCCTGATGCCCCTGGTTTTTGCGGCGCTGGGCACGGCGGTCTGGTGGACGCGGCGCATTTGATTCTTCGATTCGATTTATGAATTGGAGGACTACGCTTATCTTAGCTGCGATTGCCGTTGCCATTTTTGCCTACTTCAGATTCTTTGAGATTAAACAGCCGAGCACGGAAGAAGCGAAGCGCCAGGCGCAGAACGTCGTCAAGTTCGATCGAACCAAAATTGATGGCGTCACCATTCAAAATGGCGACGAAAAGATCGAGATACGACGACGCAACAATAAATGGCGCCTCGAGACGCCGATCAAAGATCAGGTCGACAGTTCTTTGATCGAAAATCTGTTCTCGGATTTGGAGAGTTGGCAGAAGGACGCGACCATTTCGGCCAAAGAAATCGATGCGGACAAGAGCAAACTCAATGAATATGGCCTGAACAAACCGAAGCTGAGGCTCAAGTTAATCGGTCAGGATCGACCTCCGGAAATTCTGTTCGGGAAAGACGCAGCGCTCGAAGGCAAAATGTATGTGCGCTTGGAAGACTCGAAAGAGACGTTTCTTTCCGGACAATCCATCAAGAAGGACATCGACAAAAAGCCGGAGGAATTTCGCGACAGGAAATTGACGGATCTAAGCACCGCGCAGGTGTCGCGTCTCATATTAAAAACACCCGCTGGTGAAATGGAGCTGCAGAAGAAAAGCGATCATTGGGATATCATGAAGCCACTCCGCGCGCGCGCCGATGAACAGAAGGTGCGCGACTTGATTGCGCAAGTCGCATCGGCGCGGATTCAACAATTTGTGGCCGATGATCGCGGCGACCTGCAGGCCTATGGCTTGGCGGAGCCACGTGGATCGATCACGCTATTTGGTCAGGAAGAGAAGAAAGACCAGAAGGTTGAGATCGGCGGATCGATCAAGGTATTTGGCCAAGAGGACAAGGGTCAGATGCTGCAGATCGGCGCCGTATCGCAAAAAGGAAAAGATCAAGTTTATGTGCGGTTCGCCCCGCGTGGGTTCGTTTACACGCTGCCGAAGAGGGTCGAAGAGCTTCTCAACACCAAACCAGACGATCTGCGCGACCACCATTTGGTTCGGATCGACACTAATATTCTGGATCGAATCACGATCGACGCGCCAGGCAAAGATAAGACCGTTCTCGCACGTAAAGGTGACGATTGGACAATCGCTAGTGGCAAGAACACGCCGGCAAATTCAGGCGAAGTCCGCCGCTTCATTGACACGCTGCAGAATGAGCAAGTGACAAGATTTGTTGAAGACATCGCTTCCAATTTGCCGAAATACGGCCTCGATAAACCACAATTGCAGTTGACGCTCAGTTCATTCGCTTCTGAGAACACCGCCGAGACTCGAGCTGGCGAGCAGGCCTTTGCAGCGATCGCCTTTGGAAAAGTGGAGGGCGATAAGGTTTACGCGCGCCTCGCCGATGAACCATTTGTCGTGGCGGTCCGACGCACATTACTCGATCAAATTTCCGTCGATCCTTTGCAATGGCAGGAATTGTCGATCTTTAAGTCTAAGCCGGAACAAATTCATCGGTTAAGCGTGGCTGCGAAATATGAGGCGACACTTGCGCGGGACGCAAAAGGGGAATGGAATTGGGTAGCGGGAGGCGGCCCGATTAATCAAACCAATCTGCGGTCGCTGCTCAATACGTTATCGAACTTACGTGCTGTGCGTTGGGTTGGTCCGATCATCCCGCAGCATGGCTTCGATAAACCGCAGCTCGCGATCTCGTTCACGACTTCGCCCGACGATAAGAGCCCGCATAGGCTGTTCGTTGGCAGCATGGCCGGCGACGGCACATGGTTTGCGCGTGTGGATGAGCGCGAAGGCACCTTTGTCATCAACGATTCCGATCTTAATGTGCTCCGATTGCCCCTCGCGATCGCGCCCGGGAGCCCTCCTGCGCCAGCAGCAGGCGCGAACACATCACCGATTCCCTCAGTGAGCGCGAGCGCTTCACCAGTCGCCGACTCCAAGGTAGGGTGGTGATTGCCCTCAGTTGCCTCGATATAGCGCATCCTCGCGGACTGGCCCCAAGGCGGTTCAGAACTGGCGGGAGCGAGCAATTCAACCGCCCTACCTTTTCTCCGCCGTATAGATCGTGACAATGCCGCCGCTGAGCGGTTCGACATTACCATTGCGGAAGCCGTTTGCTTCGATCAATCGAAGCATGGCCGCGCCGCTGGGAAATTCTTCGATCGACTCGCCGAGGTAATCGTAGGCGTTCTTTTGTCTCGTAACAAAGGAACCGAGAAACGGCAGACATCGATGCAGATAGAAACGGTAAACCGCGCGAAAGATCGACAATCGAGGCAGAGAAAATTCAAGAATGAGCAAGTGGCTGGCTGCCCTGAGGACACGCGCCATTTCGCGTAATGCTCCGCCCCAATCTTCCATGTTGCGCAAACCGAAGGCAACCGTCACGCAATCGAAAGAAGAATCGGCAAAGGGCAGTCTCATCGCATCGGCCATGATGGTTTGCCGCACCCCCTTTCGTTTCGCCAGCTCCAACATTTCAGCCAGAAAATCAACGGCGACGATTTCTGCATTCGGCAATTTCTTCTGGATTGCGAGCACGAGATCTCCTGTCCCAGTGGCAAGATCGACAATGTTTTTTGGCTTCCAACTTGCGATGATTTGGGCAGCGCGACTTCGCCAGTAAAAATCCGCGCCGCAACTCAGCGTATGATTGGCTAGGTCGTAGCGTCGCGCGATGGATGCGAACATTCGCCGGACCCGCTCGGGCTGTGTCGTGATACTGGATTTATTCAACCTCTCAAAGTTGAACATCCAGCGTGGAATCGCAATCTCCAGATCGGTCGCCCTTTTTCGCGTTATCCATCCATCTAGCTCGTTTTACGAAAGATTTGATTCCAGGTCCAACTCTTCAGCTACGTGGCACGCGCGCGTTAAAGTCTGACTTTGTAGTAAAAGATGTTTGCTATCTCAGCTAACTCCGGCTATGTCACCACACATGGATACATCTACTAAAGCTTTAATCGAAGCCATCTCGATTCGTCGACAAATCGATGCCTTGGAAAACCGCCTTTCCTCAATTCTCGGAGCGTCCTCTCCAAGCTCTTCAACCCGCGGAGGTCGTCGACGGATGTCGGCCGCGACTCGAGCCAAACTTGCTGCAGCCGCTAGAGCACGTTGGGCAAAGCAAAAGGCGGGTAGGAAAACAACAACAACCCTACCCAAGAGAAAAGGTGGAATCACACCTGCCGGGCGAAGGAGGCTTTCCCAATTGATGAAAGCCCGCTGGGCGGCAAGAAGGAAAGCTGCGGCCAAAAAATGAATCAGTCACTCCGACCTGGCGTATCGTCTTCGTTGCCTAATCTGTTCGCGTTTTGGTGAAAGAAGGTATTTAGCCAACGTCGGGCGCGGGAGAACGGGGCTACTGCTCGCGAGAGGACTCGAACCTCCACGGGTCGCCCCATACGGTCCTGAGCCGTACGCGTCTGCCAATTCCGCCACGCGAGCAAAAGACAGCGGGCGCCCCCAACAATGCGCATGCGCCAGCGAGCCGCAAGGTCAAACCAAAGATGTCGACTTTGTGATAAGGACGAAGCGACCGATGGTCGATTGAGTTAACCCAAGCGTTTCTTACGTGCACGAACTTCCACTTGATGTGCTTTGCGTGCGTGACCAAGAGAACGTAAAAGATCGGCGTAATTCGAGGCGACAATCTCGTAATCTTTGGAGGGTTTGTCGCTCGCTTCCCAACTCTTGAGCGAAGCGCGATAGAGCTCAGCCGCCTTCGCGTGATCGCCACGCGAATGATAGACCACAGCAAGGTTGCATTTAGATTGCGCGATATCCGGGTGGGTGGGCGGGAACACCTTCTCGCGAATGCCCAATGCGCGAAGATGCATTTTCTCCGCCTCGGTGTAACGGCGCTCGTTCGTGTAAAACACAGCCAGATTATTCAGCACAGACGCGACATCAGCATGATCGGGCCCGAGTTGCTTTTCGTAAATTTGCAGAGCATGCAAATAGTACGGCTCTGCTGCTTTTTGCCGTCCTGACTTGCGGAAAATAAGCGCAACATTGTTTAACATTGTGCCGAGATCTGAGTAAGGGAGGTCTTCGAGCTGGATGCCAGCTGCAATCGCTTTCTCGTAGAAACCGATCGCTTCCTCAGAGTGACCGAGATTATCGCATAAGAATGCAAGGCGGCGGGCGGAACGGTAGATAGCACGCTGGTCCGGTGTTTTTACTTTTTCCAGGATCGCATGGGCTTTGACCAGATATACCTTGGCCGAGGCGCGATCGCCCTTTTGATCAAGAAGCTGTCCTAATTTTTCGAAGCTGGTCGCTAACCGGCTCCCCGCATCAGGAAAGGCACGCTTGGCAACCTCGAGAGCTGTTTCAGCAACGCGAATTGCTTCAGGCAGGCGGTTGCTGGCTCGGAGGGTATCAAGTTTGTCATTGAGGATCGACCAAAGCTGTTCTTCGCCTTTCATCAAGCATCACCAACCCTCGCTCAGTTGGGTCACTAATCGCGTGGCAAGATCTTCCGTGGCGAGTGGCAGTGCTTGCCGTTCGTCTGTGGTCACGTCCGAGCTAACGAAAAAGCTGGTGGTTCCACTAGTCTCTGCCGATCCCACAAGCTGCGTTCCGTCCCGTCCGATGACGCTGTACGTCACACTCATAGTCAGGTTGAATTCAGTCGTGGCGAGCACATTCCCGCGCACCGAACGCGCTGGGGCCCGGTCGATGCGCGTAATTTGAGCCGTCAATGTAGCGTCGGCATCTTCGCCCCTTGCAATCTGAAACGTTCCATCTTGTTGCAACTGCTTGATCACTGTATCCGTGACCAACACTTCAATGTGAGGGAGGAGCGTGCGGTTTTTGAAGGTCGGAACCGCAATTGTGTGAACGTCGCGGAGGTAGTATGGCTTTACCGGCCCGATGTGATAGCCAAGGCAGCCAGTTAAACTAAAGCAGGCGAGCGCTGCCGTAAATATAGCTTTCACGGCGCCGGTGACGCGGACGCTTCGGGAGAAGCCGATGCTTCAGGAGCGGGAGAAGCGCCGGAGCTTGTGCTCGCGCCCGGTGGGGCCGGCAATGGTTCAGGCGCAGTTGTGGTGTCCGGTGCAAGGGAAGCCGGCGGCGGTAGCGAAACATCCGTCTCTGGCGCGGGCAATGGCGCTTCGTTATTTGCCGGGCCAGGCTTCGCCCCTGATCCGCTTTTGGCCGTCCGTGCTTCATGCGCGTTCCCTTTTTTCTTCCCCGCCTCTGCCGTGGTAAATGCAGGCTGAAGCGCCGCTTCGCCGACTTTTGTGCGCAACTCATCGATCCGTTTCTTAGCCCGATCGCTTTCAGTTGATCCTGGCTTCTGACGAATCACCTCGTTATAGTAGATGACCGCGGCGCGATAATATTTCTGCTTGTCGTAAAATCTCGCTACTTCGAAGGAACTGGATGTTTGCTTTTGCTCAAGCAGGTCGAGATCAACACGCGCTTGCGCTGCTTTCTCGCTGTTTGGGTAGTGAAAAAGGAAATCCTGGAATGCAGTTTTGGCGTTGCTAGCGGCTGCCATGTCTTTTGTCCCCGTTCGCGAGGCGTGGAACCAGATGTAACCGATCTGGTATTGCGCATCTACCGCGATCGGTTCGTTCGGAAACTTGTCCACCACAGCCTGGTACGCTTCAATGGCCGCATCGTTCGCACCCTGCTTCTCCCGTACGAGGCCAATATCAAATTGCGCGCGCGCTGTGTACTTTCCGTACGGTGCTGTCCGAACGACAGACGCGAAAATGGTCACGGCGCGTTCGAGCGAGGACGCAATCGGGATGCCAAGGAGTCTCAACTTTTTGCCCGCTAGATAAATTTCACCGATGCGAAATTGCGCCTCGATTGCTTCATCGAAGTGCGGACTGCTAGGGTATTTTCCCACCAACTGGCGAAACGACTCAGCGGCTCGGAGATAGTCGTGACGTTGCTCTTGTAGCTCCGCAGCGCGAAAGAGCGCGCCAGCCGCAAGGGCATCCTTGGGGTGGCGTTTGACGAGGCTCTTGTAAGCTTTGATCGCACGTTTCGTGTTGCCTTCTTTTTCCGCGGTCTGTCCAATCTGAAACAGCTCCGCTGCATTACCGCTTATCTCCTCGTCGCCAGGTGCAACGTACTTGGCCTTTTTACCTGGTTGAAAGATCACGGAAGCCATGCCGGCGTTGGGCAAGGCGAGGACGGCAACGATGAAGACAACAAGGGTGCGAATTCGGAAATACATGGGGTGTGGCAGGGTAATTAAGTTATCCATTCCGTCAAGTTAAGCAGTCGTACTTCCCAGCGCCTCAAAGCAGTATTGATCGACATCTCTTTAGATCGACATCTTTCCGAGCACGCAAAATCGATTAATCTTCTGATTTCATTTGAATCTGACCGATCAGCAAAAAATACGCATCGGTGCATGCGCTTGGAGTTTTGAAGACTGGCGTGGCGCTTTCTATCCGCCGGATTTGCCGGACTCTCAATGGCTCGAATTTTATGCCCGCTACTTTCCGGCTGTTGAAGTGGACTCAACTTTTTATGGCGCTCCCGCGGAAAACACCGTTCGCCGCTGGGTCGAGATGACCCCCGCCGGTTTTCGTTTCGCTTGTAAACTCCCCCGCGAGATCACGCATGCATGCCGCCTCCGCGAATGCGGCGCTGAGTTAAATTCGTTCCTTCGCGCGATCGAGCCGCTTGCGCCAAAGCTCCAGGTCATTCTGATCCAGCTTCCGCCATCGTTCGCACCAAAAGACGGGAAGCCGGCGCTTCGCAAGTTTCTCGAACAGTTGCCACGCGATTTTCGTTTCGCGATTGAATTTCGTCATCCCGGCTGGCATCGCCCGCAATTCATCCGTCTCCTGGAAAAATATCGTGTGTGCTGGGTCTGGGCCGATATCACGCCAATTAACGAGCGGAATCTTGCCCCTTTCGAATTTCTACCTCGGACCACCGATTTTCTTTATCTGCGTTTACTCGGCGATTATGCAACCAAATACGATGTCGCTGGAGGACACTTGCATCGTTACGAAAAACTACTGTGGAAACGAGAAGCTGCCCTCGAAAGCTGGTCGCTAAAAGTTGAGCGGCATCTGTCCGACGTACGCAGCGTCTGGACTTTCGTGAGCAATCACTTCGAGGGTTTTGCCCCGGAAACGGCGCAGCGTCTCGCGCAGCGTCTCGGCTACGAACTGCTCATGCCCTCAGAAACCGAGAAAATTTTATCCGAGCAGGAGCGATCGCAGCTCGATCTGCTGTAGCTGCCGCCCTGCGGGTGGTTCCGCGGCTACTAACGAATCTCCGCTCCGCCAAAATACGGCTGCAATTTTTCGGGAATCCGGATGGAGCGGTCTGTCTGCTGCCCGGTCTCGATCAGCGCGGCGAATAATCTGGGCAACGCCAATCCCGAACCATTCAACGTGTGGCAGAACCGGTTCTTTCCCTGAGAGTCTTTATATCGAAGGTGCATCCGGCGGGCTTGGAAGTCCTCAAAATTCGAGCAGCTCGAAACTTCGAGATATGCGTTCTGGCCCGGTGACCACACTTCGATGTCGTAGGTTTTGGCTGATCCGAAACCCAAATCGCCGGTGCAGAGCTCAACGACGCGATAATGCAAACCGAGTAGTTGCAGGACACGTTCGGCATCAGCTGTAAGCGATTTCAATTCATCGTACGATCTTTCCGGCGTCGTGATTTTAACCAGCTCCACTTTGTCGAACTGATGCACCCGGATGATCCCGCGTGTTTCGCGCCCTGCTGCGCCGGCCTCACGCCGGAAACATGGCGTGCAGGCAACAAATTTCTTCGGAAGATCGACACTGCTCAAAATTTCGTCGCGATGAAGATTTGTCAGTGGTACTTCGGCAGTCGGCGCAAGGAAAAGCTGGTTCTCTTCCAGCCCGTACATGTCAGCCTCCAGTTTCGGCAACTGCGACGTGCCAATCATGCAATCGCGTCGCACTATGAATGGTGGGCTGATCTCGATGTAACCATGCTCGCGTACGTGCAATTCGATCATGAAATTGATTAACGCGCGTTCCAGCCTCGCGCCTGCGTCCGTGAAGCAGATGAAACCGCTGCCGCTCAACTTTGCGGCCCGCTCCAGATCGAAGAGCTTTAGCCTTGCGCCGAGGGCGACATGATCGGCAGGGTCGGTTAATCGCGGCTTTTCGCCCCAACTGCGAACCACGCGGTTGGCGCTTGGATCTTTGCCGATTGGAACACTCTCATGCGGCAAATTCGCAATTTCCAAAAGCAGATTGTTTTGCTCCTCCTCGGCAACAGACGTTCGTTTGTTAAGATCGACAATTTCGTCGCCTATTTCTCGGACACGGGCTTCGAGTTCTGCCGTTACACCGCTAGCGGCGCGTTTTGCACCGATCTCTTTGCTCAAGCGTCTGCGCTCCGCGTTCAAGTGCTGCAAAGCAGTCTCGAGTTTTCGGCGTTCGCCATCGACGCGAAGTAATTCGTCTATTTTCGCCCCATCATCGCCACCCCGCGTCGCAAGCCGCTCACGAACCAAGTCCGGTTTCTCCCGGATCAAACGAATATCGAGCATGCCGCCGAGTGTAGCATAAGCGCCCCGCTTGTGTCGGAATCAATCGCAGACGCCGAAAGCTTGCGCTCCTTTAACGCTGCCTCATAATTTCATCGTGGAAAAGCTCGACCTTCTCGGTGTCGCCTTCGGCCTCGCTTGCCTCGCCGGCATTAATCTTTACCTGACGGTTTTCGCCACCGGCCTCGCCATTCATTTCCATTGGATCACGCTCGCTCCGGCCTACCAATCGCTCGAAGTACTCGGAAATCCGGTGATTGTAATGATCGCGGGCATTCTTTATTTCCTCGAATTTTTCGCGGACAAAATTCCGTGGATCGACTCCGCTTGGGACGCCGTTCATACGGTCATTCGTCCGATTGGCGGCGCGCTGCTTGCCATTCAGGTGCTCGGGCATCCAAGTCCCGCGTTCACCGTGATCGTCGCATTGCTCGCTGGTGGGACGAGCTTGGTCGCTCATACGGCAAAAGCAGCTACGCGTCTCGCCAGCAACACATCGCCAGAACCATTTTCGAACATCGGGCTGAGTCTTGGCGAAGATGCCGCGGTGCTTGGCGGGCTCGCTTTGGTTCATTTCAACCCCCTGCTCGCGTTGTTTCTCTTCCTCGTTGGCATCGCTGCGTTCTTCTACTTTGCTCCGAGGATTTTGCGGTTAATGAAGGCGAAGATCTGGCTGTCGTGGAAGAAATTGAACGGACCGGCCGATCTAAGCATGCCGGTAAAATTGCCGCTCACCTTGCCCGCGCGCTTCGCATCTGTTTTTAGCCGGCAAAACGTTTTAGGCGAGACGATCGCATGGGCTACACCCTGCATCAGCGGACGCGGTCGCCGCATTCCAGCGAATCTTTTCGGCGCGCTCGTCGCCACGAACGAAGAGCCAAGCAAACTTTTCTTTGTGGCGCGAAAAAGCGGACGCGCGTTTGCCAAAACCATTGAACTCGACGGCTCGATGATCGCGCACGAGCCAAAATTTCTTTCAGAAAATCTGATCATTTTCCCCAAGGTGGGCAAAGGCGCGAGGTATTCATTCATCTTTCCGCGGTCAAATGCGGCGCTGGTCGAAGTGATCGTTCAAGATCTTCGCGTTCGTGTGAGTTCGCCGATATGGCCGGTCGATCTGCCGCACGCCGGGGCAGCTGACGACGCCAGCGAGGAATCACAGGAGCGAGCGGTATCGACCTGACGAATGGTAGGGGGCAGCGCGCTGCGCTGCTCCGAGCCGGAGTGGCGGGTGGCGCCGCGGCGCGGCGTTCCTACCGACAGAACATCTTTCGTTCGCGGTTACACCACGATAGAACGGTCTCGAACTATCGTAACAATGCTCTTAGCCGATCGATATGCTGAGTTGCGCGAGACGACGCGCGTCCGTGAGCGGGCGCTCTTCCCGCCGCGACGAATTCCCAGCGAACTGGAGCTACAAGCGCGCTGGTTCGCCGGAGACTTCGGCAAACATTTTGTCGCGACCACTGGCGACAAGATCGACATCGTCCAATTCGGCACCTGGAATCGCGAAGCCGGACCCGATTTTCGTGAGGCCGCGATTCGGATCAAGGGCGATAAGCCGATCCGCGGCTGCATCGAACTCGACGTGACTGACCGCAGTTGGGAAACACACGGTCACGCCACGAATCCAGCATTTGAAGAGACCGTGCTACACGTTTTCGTCGAGAAGAGCGACCGCGAATTTTTCACGCGCACAAAATCGAATCGCAATGTGCCGCAAGTTTGCATCGATCCCACAGTTTTGCCGGACGCGTTTAGCGCAAATATCCCGCTCGCGCGACCCGGGCGTTGTCAGTCACCCCTGAAGGACTTGCCCGACGAACGCGTGCGCAGTGTGCTTGACGCTGCGGCACAATTTCGATTGCAACAAAAAGGCGTGCGAATCTGCCGCAAGATCGACAATCACAGTCGCGATGAAGCGCTCTTTCAGGAAGTTGCGGCTGCGCTCGGTTACAAAGAAAATAAACTGCCGTTCACACTGATCGCTCAACGATTGCCGCTAAGGCTGCTACGCGAAAAAGCCGAGGACAGCGAAGCGATGCTTTTTGGCGTGGCCGGTTTTCTCGAAGCGCCCGATCTCGGCGTCTTCAAAAGATCGACAAGAGAGTACGTCCGAAAATTGTGGGACGGCTGGTGGCCGCATCGCGATGAAGCGCAGAGGATGATTTTGCCGGCGAAGGTTTGGCGATTGAGCGGCACCCGTCCGCTCAATCATCCGCAACGCCGACTCGCCGCTTTGTCCATCCTAGCCCGGGAATGGCCGGCATTTCTTCGTGTGTTAAATAAAAGGAGTAGCGTTGCGGCGAATGATTTCTTCAGCGGGCTCGATCATCCCTTTTGGAAATTTCATTACACTCTGGCCGCTGAAGCGTCGCCGAAAGAAATGGCGCTAATCGGCGAATCGCGAGCGGCGGAGATTCTGGCCAACGTGCTTTTTCCATTCTGGCTCGCGGAAGATACCGATCTTTGGCCGGAATACGCGAAATTGGCCGCGCGCCTGTCGAATCGACGTCTCGAAACCGCCGCTACGCGACTGTTTGGCGGCGATCCTCGGCGGCGTGCGTTCACGAAAACGGTCGCGCATCAACAAGGCCTGCTCCAAATTTACGAAGACTTTTGTATGCAAGACAATTCCGATTGCGTGCAATGCCCGTTTCCCGAACAAATGCGGAAATGGCAGTGAAGCAATTGTAGAGGCGCTCGCCGCGACAATCGCCCGTTTTTGATCTCGGCGGTTGACTACGAAAGCTTTCGCGAGTTGACCCAACC
>Ga0193719_10000116_pt1 | contig 25613 bp, 23 predicted proteins | sample U2a2metaG_FD_160103 | JGI IMG/M metagenome (GOLD analysis project Ga0193719, IMG submission 160103) | Soil microbial communities from a riparian zone of the East river system, Colorado, United States - U2a2 | ecosystem: Environmental > Terrestrial > Soil > Riparian zone | place: USA: East... | reverse complement strand
GAGCGGCCAGTCGACCCCGCGCGACCTCTATCTCGAGCGCGGCGAGCAGCACATCGTCGACGCTCCGCACCGGGGCAGCGGAGACCTGGTCGTACAGGGGCTGTCGCTCGTCGAAGAGCGCCCTGAACGCCTCTTCGTCCCTCGCAAGCGGACGATCGCTTCGCCGGACTCGCTCCCAGGCCATGGCGGGGTCGACCTCGACCCGAACGGTGTAAGCGCGACTGCGCAGAAGGTCGCGGGTGCGCTCGGAAAGGACTGCTCCGCCGCCGAGCGCGATCATTGCCGGCTCCGCCGAGGAGAGCACCTCCGCAGCGAGCTCCTCTTCGATGCGACGGAACTCCGGTTCGCCCCGGTCGAAGAGCTCGGCGACGGGAGCATGGCGGCGCTCGATCTCACGGTCGAGATCGACGAAGGGTCGCCCGCTCAGCCGCGCGGCTTCCTTACCCAGCGTCGACTTTCCCGCGCCCATGAACCCGACGAGCGCGAGGTGACGCTCGAGCGCACCTACCTCGGTGACCAGTCGATCCGCTCCAGATAGGCGCGGTGCGCAGCGAGGAGATCGGCGAGCGAGTCACCGCCGAACTTGTCCTTCGCGGCGCGCGCGAGCTCCCACGCGACGCAGGCTTCGGCGACCACGGCAAGGGCTTCCACCGCAGCGGTGTCGCTGCGTTCGACGAGCGCCTCGGCGGGCTCGCCGGTCTGCAGGTCGACCGAGGCCAGGGGCTTCATCAGCGTCGGGAGCGGTTTCATCGCAGCGCGAACGACGATCTCCTCGCCGTTCGACACACCGCCCTCGATCCCACCTGCGCGATTCGTCTTGCGATAGAGACCGCGCTCGTCTCGCAGGATCTCGTCGTGCGCTTCGGACCCGCGCTTCGCTGCAAGCCCGAACCCTTCACCGATCTCTACTCCTTTGACCGCTTGCGTCCCCATCAGCGACGCAGCGAGCCGTGCGTCGAGGCGCTCGCCCTTCGTCGCATAGGTACCCAGTCCGGGCGGTACGCCCCGTGCGCGCACTTCGACGACTCCGCCGACGGTGTCCCGATCCGCGCGGGCGTCGTCCACCTGCTGCTCGAGGTCCTCGGTCAGCACGCGACCTTCGACTGCGATCCCGAGCTCCGCAATGAGCGCCTTGGCCACCGCACCTGCGGCCACGATCACGGCAGTGTGCCGCGCGCTCGCGCGCTCGAGCACATTGCGCACGTCGGCGAATCCGTGCTTCAAGGTCCCCGCGAGATCGGCATGTCCCGGCCGCGGCAGCGTGACTTCCGACGTCCCCTTGCCGGCCGGCTCCCCCTCTGGTGCCCAGGCGCTCATCCCCCACTCCCAGTTCTTGTGATCCCGGTTGCGCACGACGAGCGCGAGCGGAGTCCCGAGCGTGCGTCCGTGGCGCAGGCCGGCGAGCACCTCGACCTCGTCCTGCTCGATCTGCTGCCTCGGGCTGCGCCCGTATCCCTGCTGGCGCCGATGCAGATCCGCATCGATCGCATCCTGCTCGAGGACGAGGCCCGAAGGCAGGCCGCTGACGATCGCGACGAGCGCCGGACCGTGCGACTCGCCCGCCGTGACCAGGCTCAATGCCACGGGGCCAAGCCTAAAGGGTGAGGGAGCCCGCAAAGCGGGCGGAACTGCCTGCTATCAAGGGCTCCCGAGAGCAGCGCGCATGATCTCGACCGGCGCCTGTACACCCGTCCAGAGCTCGAAGGACGCCGCCCCCTGAGCGACGAGGACCTCGAGGCCGTCGACGACAGTCCCGCCAGCAGCCTCCGCAGCGAAAGCGGTCGCCGTCCTCGGATATGAAAGGTCGACGAGCATCTGTCCGGTGCGAACCTCAACCAGCACCTCATCGCGCTCCGACGTCGCGTTGACGACGAGATCCACCTCCGACACGTCCGGCGGCCAGGTGCCCCGGCGTGAGAATCGAAGCGCGTTCGGGAGTGCTGCGGCAAACGCCGCTGCCGCGCCGCCGTCGCCGAGGATCGCGGCGCGGTGAAAGTCGAGCCCGCGGAGGATCGCCGCATCGGTGGAGTGGCCGCGAAGCCGACCGCTGTGGGCGACGAGGGTGTTGACGGACTGGTCGTCGGTTTCCACGAGCTTGGCCACGGCGAGTTTGTGGGGAGTGGTGACGTTCGCGCCGGCAAAGCCGAGCGCGATCAGTCCACGAAGCGCATCCTCGAGCTGTTCACGCGCGACCTGCAGCGGCACGTACGCCCAGTCGAGCCCTCGGGCTGCGAACGCGGCGTTCTGCATCAGCGGGGACAGCGACTGCAAGACCGGATCGCCGAGCAACCCGACGAGCCGGGTCTCACCGGAGATCATGGGCCGCCGTAGCCGTGCGCGTTCGCGTAGTCCTGGAAGGCCTTGTAGTTCGCGGTGAAGAAGTGATGCTTCTTGTCGGGCTTGCGCACGAAGTAGAGGTACTTGACCTTGGCGGGGTGGGCTGCGGCCTGCATCGACGCAAGCCCGGGGTTCGCGATCGGCGTCGGCGGCAGTCCCTGCCGCTTGCGCGTGTTGTAGGGCGAGTTGCTCTCGAGCTGCGATTGGTGAATCGATTCCGTCGGGGGAATGTCGAGCCCGTAGCGAAGCGTCGCGTCGATCCCGAGCGGCATGCGCGCATGAAGCCGGTTGTAGATCACGGCCGAGACGAGCTGGCGCTCGTCGGGTGAGAGTGTCTCCTTCTCCACCATCGACGCGATGATGAGGACGTCGTAAGGCGTCAGGTTCTTCGAGTGCGCGTAGCCGAGGTCGATCTGCTTCCAGTTCTCACAGAACGCATCGAGCTGGTCCTGCACGAGCTGCTGCGAAGAGGTCTGCTGGAAGAACTCGTAGGTCGCCGGAAAGAGGAAACCTTCGATCCGCCGCGGCTTGGCGCGAAAGCAACTCGGCACGCGCGGTGTGGTCGTTGCGGCGAGATAGGACGGCTTCGAGAGCTTCGGACGGCTCTTCGACTTGTGTGCTGCGATCTGGGCCACGGCTGCAACACGGTCGGCCATCTGCTTGCGGGTGAAGCCCTCGGGAAAGACGACGTGAAATGGCTTCGGCATCCCGATCACCGTCACGACAGGGCCGGTCGCGGTCGAGCGCGTCACCGTCCTGTACACAAGCGTGCTCGCGAGCGTCGTCGGCGCGCTGCTGCTGCTGTTGTCGCCACCGCCGATTGCAGCGACTGCGAGCCAGCCGAGACCGCCGAGCAGGAGGATGAGCACACCGAGCGCGAGAATCCGGCGCCGCGTGACCTGGCCCGGGTTCGGGCCTTCCGGCGGGCGGCCTTGCCGCGGCGGAATTACGCCCCGGCGCCGCTTGTCCATGTGAGGTAGCTGGAGAGCAGGTGGGCCGCAGCGCGTGCGTCCTCGGGTGCATCGGAGGGAGCCTGTTCGGCGAGATCGGTCGTAAAGCGCTCGTCATAGGTCACAACCGGAACACTGATCACGTCGGTGAGCGCTTCGACGAAGCGCTCCGTCTCGGTCGCCTGCTCCCCATGCTCGCCGCGCAGGGTCAGCGGCATCCCGACGACGACACGCTCGGCCTGTTCCTCGCCGATCAAGGCCGCGAGGCGCGCGAGCCCGTCGCCGGTGGCGGCGCTCTCCACCACGCACAAAGGCCGTGCGATCATGCCGGTCGGGTCCGAGACGGCGACGCCGGTCCGCGCCCGGCCGAAGTCCAGTGCGAGAACCTTCACTCGAGCGCTTTGGCGATCGCTTGCTTTCCTGCTTCTAGCGCATCCCGGAGGCCACCGGGATTCTTCCCTCCGGCCTCGGCAAGCGTCGGACGGCCGCCGCCGCCGCCGCCGATGTGACGGCCAATGTCGCGCACGAGCTCCGATGCGTCGAGGCCGCGAGCGACCAGCGACTCGTCGAGATTCACGACGAGATAGGCGCGCCCATCGTCCACGGACCCGACGATGACACCGGACGCCTGCTCCTGCCGGCGCACCCGGTCCGAGAGGTCGCGCAGCTCGCCGCCCTTCACCGACTGGGTCTGGACGAGCACGACGTCGCCGTCCTTCTCGACGATCTCGAAGTCGGCCGCAGCCTCCCGCTTCGGCTTCTGCGACTGCTTGCGCGCCTGTTCGAGCTCCGCACGAAGCTCGTCGGCCTCGCGCACGCCCGCATGGAGAAACGCATGCGCCTCACCCGAAGTGACCGCTTCAATGCGGCGAGCACCGGCCCCGACCGAGCCCTCGCTCAGGATCACGAAGGGTCCGACCTCCGCGGTCGAACGGACGTGTGTTCCGCCGCAGAGCTCGCGCGAGAAGCCGTCGATCTCGACGACGCGCACGTGATCGCCGTACTTCTCACCGAAGAGCATCATCGCGCCGAGCTTGCGCGCTTCTTCGATCGGCGTCACGAACGTCCGGACCGGGACGTTCTGGAAGATCTTCTCGTTGACGAGGTGCTGCACCCGCTCGCGCTCTTCGTCCGTCAGCTGCTGCGGATGGGTGAAGTCGAACCGAAGCTTGTCCGGGCGAACCGACGAGCCCGCCTGACGAACGTGGTCGCCGAGCACGTCCCTCAGCGCCTTGTGCAAGAGATGCGTCGCGGTGTGATTGGCCATCGTCGGGTAGCGGATAGCCCAGGGCACCACCGCATGAACACGCTCGCCGGCAGCGAAGCCCTCGCCCTCGAACAGCAGCGCCTGGTCGTTTTCGAGCCGGTAGGCCTCGCGGAGCTCGGCACGCACGCCGCTCCCGTCGTCACGCTCGATCCAGCCCGCGTCGGTTACCTGGCCGCCTCCGGCCACGTAGAACGGCGATTCGCGCAGCTTGGCCAGGAAGAGCCCCTCGCCGACCTCTTCGAGCGCTCCGATCTGAGTGAGCACGTCGGTCTTCTCGAAACCGACGAACTCCGAGCGGAAGCCGGCCCCCTTCGCGAATTCCGCCGCACGGTCGTCGTCCTTCGAGATCGCCCCACGCGACCGTGTGCGTTGCACCTCCATCAGGCGCGTGAACTCCTCGTCGTTCACGCCCAAGCCCCGCTCGCGCGCGAGCTCGCGCGTCAGCTCCAGCGGGAAGCCGTACGTGTCGTGGAGCTTGAACGCGTCCTCACCCGAGATGTCCCCGCCCTTCTCTGCGACCTCCTCGAAGAGCCGCATCCCACGCTCGAGTGTCTTGCCGAACCGTTCCTCCTCCGCCGTCAGGACGCGATGGATCTCGTCCCGGTGCTCCTCGAGCTCCGGATAGCCCTCCTTCATCTGCTCGATCACGACGTCCGAGAGACGGGCGAGGTACGGCGGCTCGAGGCCGACGCGCGCCGCCTGCTGCACTGCACGGCGAATGATGCGCCGCATGACGTAGCCCCGGCCCTCGTTGGACGGCGCGACACCGTCGGCCGCGAGAAACGTCATGCCGCGCCCGTGATCGGCGAGGATGCGGTGCGCCTTCGTCGCCTCCGGCGAGTCGCCGTAGGCGACGCCGCTCTCCTCCGCGATCCAGCGCATGATCGCCTGGTACACGTCCGTCTCGTAGACGGTCATGACGTTCTGCAGAATCGCGGCGGTTCGCTCCACTCCCATGCCGGTGTCGACGTTCTGCTGCGGCAGAGGCGTGAGCGTGCCGTCGGCACCCAACGCGAACTCCATGAAGACGAGATTCCAGAACTCGAGGAAGCGCTCGCAGCGAGTGCAACTCGGCTTGCAGTCGGGCTCACCACAGCCGTGCTCGACTCCCCAGTCGTAATACATCTCCGTGTCGGGGCCGCACGGGCCGGGGCCTCCGACCGACCAGAAGTTCTCGGCGCGCGGCAGGAACACGATTCGCTCGGCGGGCTGACCGATCTTGCGCCAGTGGTCATACGCGACCCTGTCCTCGTCGAGCCCGAGCTCGGGATCGCCGGCGAACACACTCACCCAGAAGCGCTCGGGATCGAGCTTCAGCTGCTCGAAGACGAACTCCCAGGCGAAGTCGATCGCCCCTTCCTTGAAGTACTGGCCGAACGAGAAGTTGCCGAGCATCTCGAAGAAGGTGAGATGCGAGCCGTCGAGCCCGACCTCGTCGATGTCCGGCGTCCGGAAGCACTTCTGGACGGTGGTTAGGAGTGGCGCCGGCGGCGGCTCCCGGCCGAGGAAGTACGGCATCAGAGGCTGCATGCCCGCGGTGGTCAGCAGCGTGGAGCGGTCGTCGGCGCGCGGGACCAACGGCGCCGACGGCCGAAAGACGTGGCCTTTCGACTCGAAGAAAGCGCGGAAACCCGCACGCAGCTCGGCTGACGTTCGCACCCCTGGATTGTACGAGCGCGGCCCGAAGGCCCCGCCGCCCGCTCAGCCCCTGGCGACCTTCGGCTCGGGCTCCTCTGAGGCGATCTCTTCGCGGATCTTCTCCAGGGAGCGCCGGATCAGGCGCGAGACGTGCATCTGTGAGATCCCGACCTGCTGCGCTATCTGGGACTGCGTCAGGCCCTCGAAGAAGCGGAGGTGCAGAATCATGCGCTCCCGCTCGTCGAGCACGCGAAACCCGGGTGCGAGCACCGCGCGATCCTCGGACACGTCGTACTGGTGTTCCTCGGTGCCGATCGACTCGAGCGGATCGAGATCCTCACCGTCGTCCTGGCCGCCGCTGCCGGTCGAGAGTGAGAGCGACGAATATGCGCGGCCCGACTCGAGCGCTTCGAGCACCTCTTCTTCCTCGACGTCGGCAGCCTTCGCAAGCTCGGTGATCGTCGGCGAGCGCCCGAGCTGCACGGTGAGCTGCTCGACGATCTTGGACAACTGGACGTTCAGCTCCTGAAGTCCCCGTGGCACGCGCACTGCCCAGCCCTTGTCGCGGAAGTGGCGCTTGATCTCGCCGATGATGTTCGGCGTCGCGTAGGTCGTCAGCTCGACGCCACGGTCGAGATCGAATCGGTCGATCGCCTTGATCAATCCGATCGCTCCGATCTGAACGAGGTCCTCGAGCTGCTCGCCGCGATACGAGTACCTCCGGGCAAGTGAGCGCACGAGCGACATGTACTGCTCGATCAGCTGCTCGCGCGCCTGGAGATCACCGTTCTCGTGGTACCTGCGCAGCAGGACCTTGTCGGACTCGTTCACGTCACGCCCTCTTTCACGGTATCGACGCGCTTTGTGAGCTCGACCCACTGCCCGCCGTCACGATCCTCGATCGCGACTGCATCGCAGACCGCGCCCAGGATGCGGTGCAGGTTCAGGTCTTCAGCGCCACCGGCCTGTTCGTACTCGGCGCGCAGCGAAGTGAAGGGCCCGACGATCGTTCGGAGCTCGCCGTCCGCGACGAGCACGCGTACCGTCAGCTCATCACCCGCGCTCGGCCGATCGAGCAAGGTGTCCAGGGCCAGCTCGAGATCTTCGAGGTGCTCGAACGTCAGGTCGAGGCGCACGGCGAGCCCGCCCACCACGAGGTGGGCGACGCCGTGGAATGCGTCGTCTGCAGGCAGCGTCAGGCAGATCTCGTCAACGCTCAAGTGTGTCCCTCCAGTCCGGCCCTGGGATACAACGAACGACCGGCGCAGCCGGTTTCGCAGGTGAGCGCTAGGAAGTCCACCCGGCTCGGATACTACGGATCGGCCTCGATGATCCCGGCCGCGACGACGACCCCATCCTCGTAGAGCACCGCTGCCTGACCGGCGGCGACGCCGTACACGGGCTGCGCGAGCTCGAGCCGGAAGCCTGCGGTTGTCGGCTGAACGTGAGCGGGCACGGCCTCCGAGCGGTACCGAAGCTTCGCTTCGACCTCCTCGACGGGCACGTAGAGGTTCCCGGTCGCGGCGAGCGACGTGCGCGCCAGTGACTCGAGGCTGCCGACCACGACGGTGTTCGTTCGTGCATCCGCGCGCAGCGCATAGACCGGCGCACCGGTTGCGACGCCGAGACCCTTGCGCTGGCCGGGCGTGAAGCGCCAGTAGCCGGAATGGCGGCCGAGCTCTGTTCCCTCCTCGTCCACGACCGCGCCGTCCTCGGCAGCGAGCCCGCGACGCTCGAGGAAGTTGCGATAGTCGTCGCCGGCGAGGAAGCAGGCTTCCTGGCTCTCCCCGCGCCGCGCAACTGCAAGCCCGGCGCGCTCCGCCTCTGCTCGCGTCTCTTCCTTCGACTGGCCGCCGAGCGGGAACGAGATGCGGTCGAGCTTCGCCGGATCGATCTTCGCGAGCATGTACGACTGGTCCTTCGATGGATCGACACCGCGGGCGAGCAGCAATCGTCCACGGTGCTCGACGATGCGTGCGTAATGGCCGGTCGCCAGCTTGTCGGCTCCTGCGCGGTGTGCAAAGGCGAGCAGCCGCGCGAAGCGGAAGCCGCCGTTGCAGTGAATGCATGGGTTCGGCGTCTCCCCGCGCTCGTAACCTAGGACGAACGGGTCGACGACCGCGCGCCGGAACTCCTCGCGCAGGTCGAGCGTCACGTGAGGCACCCCGAGCGCGTGGCAGGTCGCACGGGCAGCCAACACCGCATCGGGCGAACAGCATGCGCGCTCGGCGTCGGGCCCATCAGGATCGAGCCAGAGCCGAAGCGTCACACCGATCGCGTTGGGCAAGGACTTGAGCAGCGCAACCGCACTGTCGACCCCCCCACTCATCGCAACCGCGATCCGACCTTCGGAGCGCGAAGCCCGAAAAACGGGCCCGATCGCATTGGCCAGCGCATCAGCCGCAAGCTCGTCCCCACCAACGGAAGCAGCCTCGAGCAATGTCAACCCGACAAGCGACCGCTCGAGCCCAGGCGCGTCAGCCTCGACAATCCGCTCACCGTCAAAAGCGAGCCGCACAAACGCAAAGTCAGCCCCACGTGCAGAATCTCCAATGAGCTCAACCATGGAAATCAGGCTAGCGGCAATCGCCGCGAGTGCCGGCTTAGCCGGCGCTCGCCTGAACGGCTCTCGGAGACCGCCGCTCTCATCGCTGGAAAGTCGTCAAGGCCCGGCGAAGCCGGGCCGGACTTTCCAGCGTTAAGGCCAGGCCCTGCCGTGACTGCGCCCGCTGTGAACCTGGATAGCCAGGTGGGTGCCTTGCCGACTTCCGGCAAAAGCCTTGGCCGGACAGAAGCTCCCTTAGCGTCTTTGTTGGTTCTACATTGAATGCGCAGCCACGAACAGGGTCGGCCGCTCGCAGCGTAGCGTCTAACGCGCGAAACGCCACTGAATCGTCTGGGCACCGTGCAGGTCCAGTCGATTTGCGAGGGCCTTGGTGATGTCGAAGTCGCGGCCGGGAACGTTCGGCCCCTTGTCGATTACCTGCGTCAGGACCTCGCGCCCCTGGTAGCGAATGTAGAGCTTGACGCCGCAAGGGAGCACGGGATGCGCCACACCCTCGGTCGTTTTGAGGAAGGGCGTGCCGCACGCGGTGCGCCGGCGGGACGCGGTCGGTCCATACGGCGCGGCCCGCGCGGTGTAGTAGCCGTTCTCCGTGCCGGGGACGCTGACGGCGGCGGGAAGCTTGTTCTTCGAGCCCGCGTCTCGATGATTGATCGCGAGCGCTGCGATCGCCGCGACGAGGGTGATCCCGGCCAGCCAGACCGTGCGCTGGGCGAGAGGCACGTTCACGCGACGCTGTGCAGCACGTCGCCGAACGACTCCCGCACGAGGGCGTCGAAATCGGCGGGGAGAATCCCGTCGGGACCGGCGAACTCGCGGAGATACATCAAGAGGTACGAACGCTCTTCGTTTCGCGCGACGTCGTCGCCGCCGTGGTCGCGCGCAGCCCGCTCGAGCTCCCAGAGATTCCACTCGCGTGGGGCGTCGTTCGCCGGGAGAAAGGCGACGACCCGCTCCGGCTCTTCCGGTTCGGCTTCGGGCTCGCGTTCCGGCTCAGGCTCGGGCTCCGGTGCGAGCGCCGGCACCGCCGCGATCCGGGGCGGCACGGGCTCTCGTGTCGGTTCTGGCTCCGGCTCTGGCTCGCAGACGGGCTCCGGCTTGCGCGTCTCAACCGCTGGTTGGGGTCGTGCGACGACGGGCGGGCGGGACGCGTGTGCGGGCGTCGGTGGAGGCTCCAGGTCAGCCGGCTCGTCGACCGCCTGAGGCTGCCGCGCAACAACGTTCCGGGCCCACACGGCGATCTCGACGGCCGCGACGATGAGCCAGGCACCGGCGACAACCGCGATGATCCACCAGGTACTGAGCCGCTCGATTCCGGCGATGACTGCGACCGCGATGATGAATCCGGCCTCGACGAGGAAGCGGGAGCCGACGACGGGCACGCGGGGATCCTACGGTTGTTGCTCGGCGGGCGGCTTGTTCGCGGGCCCCGGGGACGGGGGCTCCGTCTCGTCGCCGTCGGCGGTATCGGCTGCTTCTTGCGGCTTCTGGCTCGTCGGTGGTGCGGCGGGAGGCGAGACGGGTGGTGGCGCCACGGCGGCGGCGGGACGAACCCCCGCTGGCGGCGTGCGGCCGGCCTCGGTGACACCCTTCGCCGCTGCGACGATTGCTTCCCCGACCTTCTTGATCTCGTCGTCGCCGAGCCCGGCCGCCGAGAGGAGCTGCTCGGTGCCGCTCTGGGCGCGGCTGAGAATCGCAGCGGCCTGCGCGCGCGCCCATTCGAGGGTCTGCTCGACCTCGGCCCGCGCGGAGTTCGTCAGCTCGGTCGCCTGGTGGCGCGACTGTTCAAGGAGCCGGCTGCCCTTGGCCTCTGCCTCGCGGAGCTCCTGGGTCGCATCGCGGTTGGCATTCGCAAGCAGCTCACGCGCCTCGTTGCGCGCGTTGTTGAGCATCTCCGCGCGCTGGCGTTCACTCTCCTGGCGGTAGCGCTCGATCTCGGCTTCGCGGTCCTGCTGCTCGCGGCGGCGCCGGCGAACCTCTTCCTCGGTCTTGGACAGCTGGGCCTCGGAAGCCTTCTGCGCGTCGGCCTCGATGGTGTCGGCGAATTCTGAGGCAGCGCGAATCAGATGCAGCGAGTCCATGCGGACTGCATGACCGGTAGGCTCGACCGACTGGCCGCTTCGACTGGCCGCCTGGAGCACACGGAGCTGCGCCTGGAGCTGGGCGGAATGGCGGCGGAATGCCTCGAAGGCGTCGCGCACCTTCTCGGTGTCGTAGCCGTCCCCGCTCTTCGGCAGGTCTTCGAGGCGCGGGAGCGCCGTCAGCGAGGTCTGTTGTCCGGGTTCTTGAGTTGCCATCTGCGGTTGGCCCTTCGACCAAAGTATGCAGGTTCCATCGGCCGTTCAGGCAGGGGGGCTTAAGCCTTTGGCATCTTCACACTGATTCCGAGCTCGTCCAGCCGTTCCTTCGTCGTCGGCGCGGGTGCCCCTGTGAGCGGATCCGAGCCGCTGGCGGTCTTGGGGAAGGCGATCACCTCGCGGATGTTCGACTCGCCGGCCAGGAGCGCCACGAAACGCTCGATCCCGAGGGCGAACCCACCATGGGGCGGCGCGCCCAGTCGCAGCGCGTCGAGGAACCAGCCGAACTTCGCGCGTGCCTCCTCCTCCCTCATTCCCATGGCGCGAAAGACTCGCTCCTGGATCTCCTGGCGGTGGATCCTGATCGAGCCCGAGCCTTGCTCCCAGCCGTTCCAGACCAGGTCGTAATGCTGGCTCAAGGCTGCACCCGGATCGCTCTCGATCAGGTCCTCATGGCCCGGTGCAGGGCTTGTGAACGGGTGATGGACGAACGTCCACTGGCCCGTGTCGTCGTCTTTCAGGAACAGGGGGAAGTCGAGCACCCAGTGGAACTCGTCACGCGACTCGTCGACGAGGCCGAGCTCCTGGCCGAGGTGGAGACGCAGTGCGCCGAGCACCCGCTCCACCATCGGCGTGCTGTCGGCGACGAAGAGCACGGTCGAGCCGGGCGGCGCGCGAAATGCCTCGAGCTCTGCCTCCGTGAGGAACTTCGCGATCGGCGAGCGCACCTCCCCGCTCTCGTCGTAGACGAGATACGCGAGCCCTTTCGCCCCCCACTCCTTCGCGAAGTCCTCGAGCTTCTGCAGCTCACCGCGCGAGAACGACTTCGGCGCGACGAGGTAGCGCACCGTTTCGGCGTTCGCGAACACTCCGAACTGCGAGTCGCGCGTGAGCCCGGTCGCGTCCTGGATTTCCAGACCGAAGCGGAGGTCGGGCTTGTCGGAGCCGTAGCGCAGCATCGCGTCGGCATAGGACATGCGCGGAAACGGCCGTGACGGCGGTGTTCGGCCGAGGGCTTCGAACGACGCGACGACGATCTGCTCGAGGACGTCGAGCACCTCCTCGCGCGTCGGAAACGCGAGCTCGAGGTCGAGCTGGCGGAACTCGAACTGCCGGTCTGCACGGAGATCCTCGTCCCGCCACGCAGTCGCAATCTGGTAGTAGCGGTCGATCCCGCCGACCATGAAGAGCTGCTTGAAGAGCTGCGGCGATTGGGCGAGCGCATAGAACCGCCCGGGTTGTAGGCGCATCGGGATGAGAAAGTCGCGGGCACCCTCCGGCGTACCGAGCGTCATCGAGGGAGTCCACACGTCGATGAAGCCCTGCTCTTCCATCGAACGTCGGATCGCACCGATGACCGTTGCGGAGAGTCGCAGGTTGCGCTGCATGCGGTCGCGGCGCAAGTCGAGATAACGGTAGCGAAGGCGGATGGGCTCCTCGACACCTTCGTCGTCGATCTGGAACGGCAGGGGCTCGGAGCGCGAGACGATCTCGAGCTCGTTCACCTGGAGCTCGACTTCGCCCGTCGGGATGTTCGGGTTCACGGCGTCTGGCGCCCGACGCACGACTTCGCCTTGTGCACGCACCACGAACTCGGAGCGGATGTCGTGCGCGGTCCGCGCCGCATCCGGAGCGCGTTCCGGGTTCATCACGAGCTGGACGATGCCCGTGTGATCACGGAGGTCGATGAAGATGAGACCGCCGTGATCTCTCCTGCGCGCGACCCAGCCTGCCACGGTGAGCTCTTGCCCGACGTGATCGGGGCGCACTTCGCCGGCATACAGGTCGCGCCAGGTGCTCATCCGGAGATCCGGTCCACGAGCTCGTCGAGCGACGCCGTGAAGTCGGGACGGCCCGACTCGCGGACCGTCGCCCGGCCGCCGTTCACGATCACGGTCCAGCCGGCGCCGAGGCGACCGGCCTGGGTGAGCTGCCCCTTGACCGACCGGCCGGCGTAGTCCATGTCCGCCCGGAGCCCGCGCCGCCGTAGCTCGGCGAGCAGCGGCAGGACCCGGGCGCGGTCCGCACCTTCCTCGAACACGAAGAAGACGTCGGCGTGCGCGGGCTCGGCGCGCTCCGCACCGATCGACAGCAGCAGACGCTCGATGCCGGCGCCGAAGCCGATCCCGGGCGTCGGCGGGCCGCCGATCGCCTCGATCAGCCCGTCGTAGCGTCCACCGCCGCAGATTGTGTCCTTCGCTCCGATTGCCTCGTCCTTGAACTCGAATGTCGTGCGTGTGTAGTAGTCGAGGCCACGGACCAGGGTCGGCATGAGCTCGTAGCGGACACCATAGGTATCGAGGTACTCACGCACGCGCTCGAAGTGCTCACGGCAGGCAGCGCAGAGCGACTCCCCGATCTTCGGCGCCCCCGCGAGCAACGCCTGAACGCGCTCGCTCTTCACGTCGAAGACCCGGAGCGGCGATGTCGCGCGCTTCGCGCGCGCCTCGTCGTCGAGCTTCTGCTCATGCTGGTCGAGCCAGGCGGCCAGCTGCTCGATGTAAGCCGGACGGCAGTTCTGGTCGCCGATCGAGTTCAGCTCGAGCACCCAGTCGGTGACGCCGACGCGGCGCAGAAGCTCTGCATAGAGCTGAATCACCTCTGCGTCGATCGCAGGGTCGTCCGTGCCGATCGCCTCGATCGAGAGCTGCCAGTGCTCGCGGTAGCGCCCGCGCTGCGGCCGGTCGTACCGCCACATCGGCCCGATCGTGTACAGCTTCTGCGGTTGGGGCTCGCGTTGCAGGCCGTGCTGCACGTACGCCCGGCAGATCGGCGCCGTTGCTTCAGGGCGCAACGTCAGCGATCGGTCACCTCGGTCGGTGAACGTGTACGTCTCCTTCTGCACCACGTCGGAGCCCCCGCCCGACGTCCGGACGATCAGATCCGTGTCCTCGAAGGCGGGTGTGTCGATGCGGCGGTACCCGTAAACGGACGCGACGTCCTGCATCTCCCCCTTCACCCATTCCCAGAGCGGCTGCTCGGACGGGAGGATGTCGTGGGTGCCGCGCGGCGCCTCGAAGCGCGTCACGCGCGCAGCTCCGCGAGAAACGGATTTCGATCGAGCTCCGCGCCGATCGTCGTCTCTGGTCCGTGACCCGAGTAGACGATCGTGTCCCGCGGGTACCGGTCCGCAAGCGTGCGGATCGACTCGACGAGCGTGTCCCAATCTGCCCCGGGAAGATCCGTGCGGCCGACCGAGCCGGCGAACAGGAGGTCTCCGGAGAAGACCGCACCCTCGGTGTGGTAGGCGAGATGCGCCGGCGAGTGGCCCGGAACGCGCAACGTCTCGAACGACATGCCGGCAAGCTCGAGCACCTCGTTGCCCTGCAGGGCCACATCGGGTGAGTAAGGCTGGAGCTCGACTCCCGGCGGCGTGAAGCTGTTGACGTCCTCGAGCAGGAGCCGTTCGTCGTCTGCCATGTAGACGGGTGCCCCGGTTGCCTGGGCCAGCTCAGCCACTCCACCGAGGTGATCCCAGTGACCATGGGTGATCAGAATCGCCGCGCAAGTGGCCTCGAGGGCCGCCAGCTCTTCGAGAATCCTCGGCGCGTCTGCACCGGGATCGACGACGACTGCCTCGTGCGCGCGGTCGTGAGCACGGACGACGTAGCAGTTCGTCCCGATCGGGCCGAGCTCGTATCGGTTCACTGCGAGGCTCACGGGCGTTTGAGTCTAACGGCGGCCTGTCGCCGCACTTAAGATCCTCATTGATGCAGAGCTGGAACCTTCGCGAGATCGACACTCCCGACGGCATCCGCTCGCCGGTGGTCCTCCGCTCGGACGCCGCAGCGCGAGCCGTGCTGATCTCGCTCCAACCGGGACAGGCGCTCGGCGATCATCAGGTGAAGGAACGCGCGCTCGTCTCGGTCGTCGACGGTTCCGTGCGAGTCGAGGCCGGTAGCGAGACGATCGACGCCGACGCCGGCTGCTTCTTCTCGTTCGACGCGGACGAGCGACGCTCGATCTCGACCGAGTCGGGCGCACGCATCTTGCTCGTCCTCGCACCCTGGCCAGGCGAGGGACACTACCGCGGCGACGCGAAGAAGGACTAGCGCGTCTTCGGAGCGTCGCGCCGCGCGAGGCGCTTCTGGAACATGCGGTAGGTCAGCGAGTCGGTGAAGTAGCTGAACGGGATGAAGAAGGCGATCAGAAAGACCGCCGGAAAGACCTGCTGCACGAACGGCTGGTTTCGGTTGAGCAGAATCATCGCCAGGATCAAGATCGGCCCGAAGAGCGCCGCTCGCCGAATCGACCGACGCCAGGAGGGAGGCTCGACCGTGCGCCGCGCTGTACCGCGGGCGGCGGGCTTTCCCTGCTGCGGTTTCCGCGGCTTCGCCTCACGCGCTCCGTTCTTCTCCGTACGAAGCTCGCCCTGGTCGACGGCGACCTCGTTCCCGTCGTCGTCGACGTAGACGTATTCGTATTCGTGGCGCCGCGCCTTCGCGTCGCGCCGTCGCTGCTTTCTGGTCGGCATGGCGGAACTAGCCTAACTCGGCGAGCTGACCTTGGAGAACGACGTTGGCCACGAGGTTCCCTCCGAGGTGATAGGCGAGATACCGCCAGTCAGGCGCGTCGAGCAGCACGATATCCGCGTCGTAGCCGGAAGCGAGGCGCCCGAGCCGCTCGGAACGACCGAGGACGTGCGCCGCGTTGACGGTGCAGGCGGCAAGGGCCTCCGCCGGCGACAGCTTGAGCTGGGTCGCCGCCAGCGAGCACACGAGCGGCAGGCTCTCGCAGAATGCGCTGCCGGGATTGAAGTCGGTCGCGAGCGCGACGATCGCGCCGGCTTCGACGAGCGCCCGCGCCGGCGGCATCGGGCGGCCGAGGAAGAGGGCGCTCGCCGGGAGCAGCACGGCCGCGACATCGCTTGCTCCCAACGCAGCGACTCCCTCGGCGCCAGTTGCCTCGAGGTGGTCGACCGACCTCGCGCCGAGCTCGATCGCGAGCGGGACGGCGCCCTGCTCGGTGAACTGGTCGGCGTGCAGACGAAGCGCGAGACCCGCTTCGGCGCAGGCACTCAGATAGCGCCGCGCCTGCGCTGCGTCGAACGCGCCGCGTTCGACGAACACGTCGGCGGCTTCCGCGAGCCTGGCGGCGTCCGGGAGGACGTGCGTCAGGATGAAGTCGAGGTAGGCATCCGCGTCGTCGTACTCGGGCGGCACCGCGTGTGCCCCGAGCCACGTGGGGACCCCGCCCTCCTCTCGGATCGCCTGCAATGACGCGAGCTCGGTCTCGCGGTCGAGGCCGTAGCCGGATTTCGATTCGAACGTCGTCGTCCCCGCGCGCAGCATCCAGCTGCCGTGCTTGCGCACGGCGGCGGCGAGCTCTTCGGGACCGGCTGCGCGCGTCGCCCGGACCGTGGACATGATTCCGCCTCCCGCTGCGTGCAGCTCTTCGTAGGACGCCCCGGACGCGCGGAGCGCGAACTCCTCCACGCGGTCGCCGGCAAAGCAGGCGTGCGTGTGGCAGTCGACGAGCCCGGGGATCGCGCAGAGCCCTCGCCCGTCGACCTCCTTCACGTCGCCGTCGAGACTCGGGAGGTCGCGCATGCGGCCGACGCCCTCGATCGATTCGCCGGCGCAGAGGACGTACGCGTTTTCGATCACGTCGACCTCGGCGAGCTCGCCTCCCCGCAGCGGGGCAGACCGCCCCCCTGCTGTCGCGAGCTGTTTCAGATCGCGGACGAGCAGGCGGCGCCCGCCGCCTGTGGGATTCATCCGCGTTCGGCGGGCGGCATCGGCGCCTCGAGCCCGTGCGACTCGGCCGCAGCGATCGCCTCGGGATACCCCGCATCGAGATGTCGCATGACGCCGGTGCCGGGATCCGCTGTCAGCACTCGCTCGAGGCGCTCCGCAGCGTCATCGGTCCCGTCGGCGACGATGACCATCCCTGCGTGGATCGAGTTGCCGATCCCGACTCCCCCGCCGTGGTGCACGCTCACCCACGTCGCGCCCGCTGCCACGTTGAGAAGGGCGTTCAGGATCGGCCAGTCGGCAATCGCATCGGAGCCGTCGCGCATGGCTTCCGTCTCGCGGTACGGCGAGGCGACGGACCCTGAGTCGAGGTGGTCCCGCCCGATCACGATCGGTGCCTTGACTTCACCGGAGCGAACGAGCTCGTTGATCGCCAATCCCGCCCGCGCGCGGTCCCCGTACCCGAGCCAGCAGATCCTGGCCGGCAGGCCCTGGAACGCCACGCGGTCCGCCGCCAGGTCGAGCCACCGTTGCAGGAGCGGATCGTCCGGGAAGAGGTCGCGGAGCACCGCGTCGATCGCCGCGATGTCCGCCGCCTCACCCGAGAGCGCCGCCCACCGGAACGGGCCGACGCCGCGACAGAAGAGCGGCCGGATATAGGCCGGGACGAAGCCCGGGTATGAGAACGCCTCCGCTACGCCACCTTCACGGGCCTCACCCCTGAGGTTGTTGCCATAATCGAAAACATAACTGCCGGCCCGGACGAACTCGAGTAACGCTTCGACATGACGCACAATCGACACACGTGCGCGCGAGAGATACTCGTACGGATTCGATTCACGTAACGCAGCCGCGGCCTCGACGGTCAGACCGACCGGGATGTAACCAGTCAGCGGATCGTGCGCAGCCGTCTGATCTGTGACCAGATCGAAATGCTCGCCGCGACGCGCCAGCTCGGGAATCACCTCGGCTGCGTTTCCGAGCAGCCCCACCGAGAGCGCTCGCCCTTCTGCCGACGCGGCACGGATCCGCGCGAGCGCGTCGTCCAACGACTCGGTCGCCTCGTCGAGGTAGCGCGTCTCCAGCCGGCGCTCGATTCGAGTCGGATCGACCTCTACGCAGAGGATTGCGGCGCCGGCCATCGTCCCGGCGAGCGGCTGCGCGCCGCCCATCCCGCCGAGCCCGGCGGTGAGGATCGTGCGGCCCGCGAGGTCGGGCGAGCCGAAGTGGGTCTCGCCCGCGGCCGCGAACGTCTGGTAGGTGCCTTGCAAGATCCCCTGCGTGCCGATGTAGATCCAGCTCCCCGCGGTCATCTGTCCGTACATCGTCAGTCCGAGGGCCTCGAGCCGGCGGAACTCGTCCCACGTCGCCCAGCGCGGAACGAGCATGGCGTTGGCGATCAGCACGCGCGGCGCGCCCTGGTGCGTCCGGAACACGCCGACCGGCTTGCCGCTCTGCACGAGCAGGCTCTCGTCTTCGCCGAGCTCGAGCAGCGACCGGACGATGGCCCGCAACGCCTCGGGACTCCGTGCAGCCTTGCCCGATCCGCCGTAGACGACGAGATCCTCAGGCCGCTCTGCGACCTCGGGATCGAGGTTGTTAAGCAGCATCCGCAACGGTGCCTCCGTCGACCACGCGCGCGCGTGTAACTCAGTGCCGCGCGGCGAACGGATGCGGGTCAGATCCCCGCAGAGCTCCTGGACGACAGCGTCGAGTGGACGCGTAGTGCTCACGCGAGCTCACCCACCTCCGCCTCGACCGCCGCGAGGAACGAACCGTCCTGGATCGCGGCCGCGACCGTCTCGATGTCGTGCGAGAGCGAGCGATCGTCTCCGAGCCGCGGCGAGAGCGAACGGACGAATCCGTGTGCAGCGCGCACGCCGTGTCCAGGCTCGAGTGGAGCGAGAAACTCCACGGCCTGGGCCCCCGCGAGCAACTCGATCGCGAGCGCGCGCTCGGAGTTCGCGAGCACCTGCCACGCCTTGAGCGCGGCGGCATTCCCCATGGACACGTGATCCTCCTGGCCGGCGCTCGTCGGAATCGAGTCGACGCTGGCGGGATGGCAAAGCGACTTGTTCTCGCTCACGAGCGAGGCCGCGACGTACTGGGGAATCATGAAGCCGGAGTTCAGTCCGCCGTCCGTCGTCAGGAATGCGGGCAGGCCGCCCGAGAGATTCGGATTGACGAGCCGTTCGACACGACGCTCGGAGATGTTGGCGAGCTCGGAGCAGGCCATCGCGAGCGCATCGAGCGCGAACGCCAGCGGCTGGCCGTGAAAGTTCCCGTTCGAGACGAGCAACTCGTCTTCCACGAGCACGAGCGGATTGTCCGTCGCCGCGTTGAGCTCGACCGCCACGGTCCCTTCGACGTAGTCGAGCAAGTCGCGCGAGGCGCCGTGCACCTGTGGCGCGCAGCGGAGCGAGTACGCGTCTTGCACCTGATCGCACCACTTGTGCGCCTCGTTGATGGCGGATCCCTCGAGCAGGCGCAGGACGTTCGCCGCCGAATCCGATTGGCCGCGAAGCGGACGGAGGCGGTGGATCTGTGGGAGAAAGCTCGTTCGCGAGCCCTGCAGCGCCTCGAGTGAGAGCGAGCACGCGATGTCGGCCGTACGCGTGAGCCGGCGCGCGCGAACGACGCCGAGGGCGCCGTAGGCCGCCATGAACTGCGTTCCGTTGATGAGCGACAGTCCCTCCTTCGCTTCGAGCCGGGTCGGGTCGAGCCCGGCGGCGGCCAGTGCATCCGCCCCCGAGACCAGCTTGTCTGAGTAGTACGCCTCCCCCTCCCCGACCAGCGGCAGCGCAAGGTGCGCAAGCGGCGCGAGGTCCCCGCTCGCACCGACCGATCCACGACTGGGCACGTAGGGAAGGACGCCGCGGCCGAGGCACTCGAGCAGTAACTCCACGGTCTCGACGCGCGCGCCGGAGTTCCCTTTCGCGAGCGCGTTCGCGCGCAGGAGCATCGCGGAACGGACGATCATGGGCGGATAGGGATCCCCGACGCCACAGGCGTGACTGCGGAGCAGGCGAAGCTGGAGCTCGCCGGTTTGCTCCTCCGGGATCGACTGCGAGACGAAACGTCCAAAGCCGGTGTTGATGCCGTAGGTGTGTTCGCGACTGCCGTGCGCCGCGCGCTCGACGAGCTCGCGCGCGGCCCGCATCTTCGTCCGCGCTTCGTCCGAAAGCGCGACCTCGGCGTCGCCAAGAGCGACCGCCCAGACATCACTGACCCGGAGATCGTCCCCGGTCAGGCGGATCGCGGTCGCCTGAGCCATCGTGCGCGAGTCTAGCTCCGGGCCTCGAGCAACCTCAGCTCCAGCACGTGCGACGCGTTGAACCCGTCGATGCGCAGGATTGCGCCGGCCGCAGCCGCAGCGGCCCCGGCGGGCATGAGACCGACGAGCTCGGCTCCCACGACGTCGACACCGCGCGCGTGGGCCTCTGTCTCGACACGCTCGACGATGTCGTGCAAGGCCGCTGCCTCCCAGTCCTCGACGTTCATGCTCACCTGCGCGCGGCCCGCCCGCGGAAGCGCCAGACCAAGAGCCCGCACACCCGGAAACCCGCCGCCGGCCTCACGCACGACCGCCGCGATCGAACGCGCGACCTCTGCATCGTCGGTTGCGAGATTGACGTTGAACGCGATCAGCGGGTTGCGCGCGCCGACGATCACACCCCCTGCTCGCTCGTCGAGCGTGCTCGGCCCGAAGTCCGGGCTGACCTCCCCCGCGTCGATCCGTCGCTGGAGCTCCGCAGGCCCTCCGTGCCGGTAAAAGGCGGGGCCGCGGCCGGGCGAGGACTCGCCGTAGAGGAACACCGGCAAGCCGAGCTCGGACCCGATCCTGTCGGCGAGCCGGAGCGCACAATCCTTCGCGCGCTCGCGGTCGGCGGGATCGAGCGCGACGATCGGGACGACGTCTGCCGCCCCGATCCTTGGGTGTGCGCCTTCGTGATCGCGTAGGTCGATTCGCTCGCGCGCACCTGCAATCCCTGCGAGCAACGCCTCGACGAGCGAGGTGTCGTCGCCCACGAGCGTGAACACCGACCGGTGATGATCCCAATCCGAGTGCACGTCGAGGAGGTCGGCATGCGCTGCGAGAGCGGCGCCGAGAGCGTCGATCGTCGACGCGTCACGGCCTTCCGAGAAGTTCGGCACCGACTCGAGCGGCAAGTCCACGCCGCGTACTCTAGGAAGAGTGAAGACGTACTACGACCGGCGCGCATCCGAGTACGACGACTGGTGGCTCGGACGGGGTCTTTATTCCGACCGGCACCGACCGGGCTGGGAGGAGGAGATCGACGAGCTCGGCGCTGTAATCGGGAGCCTCGAGCCTGTCCGCACGCTTGACGTCGCCTGCGGGACGGGTTTCCTCACGCGCCATCTGCGTGGCGAGGTCGTCGGCCTCGACGCCAGCGAGCGGATGCTTGAAGCCGCGCGTGCCCAGGCGCCGGCTGCGACCTTCGTGCAGGGCGATGCCCTTTCCCTGCCCTTCGAGGACGCCGCCTTCGACCGCGTCTTCACCAGTTACTTCTACTGCCATCTCGAGGATGGAGAGCGACGACCCTTCCTCGCAGAGGCGCGGCGGGTGGCGCCGGAACTCGTCGTCGTCGCCTCCATTCGCGGTGAGGGTGACGCAGCGGAGCGCTGGGAGGAGCGTCAACTCAAGGACGGCTCGAGCTGGCAGGTGTACAAGCGCGTGTTCGAGGGCGAGGACCTTGCGGCGGAGCTCGGCGGCGAGCTTCTGTTCCGGGGCAGCTGGTTCCTCGTCGCGCGCGCTTGACGCGCCGGCGTTCGTCCTACCGCTCACTCGCCTCGCTACAACGCGACCTTCGCGTCTGCCGGGCGTGTGTCGAAGCTGGCTATCCGCTCGAGTCGCCGCCTGTCGTGAACGAGTACCTCGACCAGCGTGCGTACATGTACGGACAGGCGCCGGGCGTCGTCGAGGGAGCAGAGCGCCGCCCGTGGCGGGGTCGCGCCGGCAAGGCGCTGCGCCGCTGGCTCGAGCTGGACGAAGACGATTTCTACCGAACGTTCTACTGCGCCTCGGTGACCCGCTGCTATCCCGGACGTGCGCCGTCCGGTCGCGGAGATCGGACGCCGACGCCCCGCGAGCAGGAGCTCTGCTCCTACTGGCGCGAGTGGGAGCTGAAGCTGATCAGGCCGCAACTGATCGTGCCGGTCGGCGGCCTGGCGATCCGGGCCATGCTCGGCATCCGGAGCAGCCTCGCGGACTGCATCGGCCGCACGTACGAGCTCGACGGCGCGGTCGCAGTTCCGCTCCCCCACCCTTCCGGCGCGAGCAGCTGGCTGAATTCGCCCGCGAATAGGGAGCTGACGGCGCGGGCCGCCGCGCTCGTCCGGAAGGAAATCGGTCGCCTGTGACGACAACGCCCCCGGCTAGATTTCAGGGGTGAACGAGCACAGCGCAACGCCGTATCGGAAGACATTTGCCCGTCTACTTGGGTTCCTGCGCCCGTACAAGGTCTCACTGATCGTCTCGATCGTCCTCGCGGTCGCCTCCCAGGGCATACAGATCGCGCTGATCTGGGTCACGAAAAACGTGATCGACGACGCGATCGCCCCTCACGACGCGGCGAAATTGTGGGAGTACGTCTGGATCATCGTGGGGCTCGGCGTGCTCCGCGCCGTCTTGATGGCCGGGCGGCGCCTCATCTCCGGAAAGCAGGCCCTGGCCGTGGAGATGGACATGCGCCAGGGCCTCTACTCACACCTCGTGCGGCTCTCGTTCGGCTTCTACGACCGTCATCAGACCGGCCAGCTCATGTCCCGCGCGACCGTGGATCTCCAGGGCGTTCGCTTCTTCCTCGGCTACGGGCTCATCTTCTTCTTCCAGAACATCCTGACGGTTCTGTCCGTCACGGCGGTCCTCTTCTTCTTCGACTGGCAGCTGGCCCTGATCGCACTCGCGATCACTCCCGTGATCATCGTGCTCGCCTATCGGTACAGCCACGTGACGCACCCGACGTTACGCGACGTTCAGCAGAAGCTGGCGGACGTCGCGACGGTTGCCGAGGAGAACATCGTCGGCGTCCACGTTGTCAAGTCGTTCGCGCAGGAACCGCAGGAGGAGGAGAAGTTCCGCGTGCGCTCGGAGGCAGTGTTCGAGCAGACGGTGCGCGCGAACCGGCAGCGTGCGACCTACGTTCCGCTCATCTCGTGGGTGCCGATGCTCGCGCAGGCCGCCGTTCTGCTCGTCGGTGCGCGCATGGTCGCGAGCGGAGAGCTCACCGTCGGTGGGTTCGTCGCCTTCAACCTCTATCTGGGGATGCTGATCATGCCGCTGCGCTCGCTCGGGATGTGGGTCGGCCAGGCGCAGCGCGCGACGGCGTCCGGTGAACGCATCTTCCAGGTCATGGACGAGCCAGAAGAGATCGCGGACCGGCCGGGAGCGGTGGAGCTTCCGGCGGGCGGCGGGCGGCTCAGGTTCGAGAACGTCGGCTTCGAGTACCTCGATGGCCGCGCCGTGCTGCAGGAGATCGAGCTCGAGATCGAGCCGGGAAAGACGATTGCCCTCATCGGCCACACGGGCTCGGGCAAGACCACGCTCACCTCGCTCGTCCCGCGCTTCTACGACGTCACTTCCGGCCGCGTGACTCTCGACGGCGCCGATGTCCGAGACGTGAAACTCGCCTCACTGCGCCACGAGATCGGGGTCATCTCCCAAGATCCCTTCCTTTTCTCTGCGACCGTCCGGGAGAACATCACCTTCGGCGCTCCGGACCTCGACGATGCCGAGGTCGAGCGGATCGCAGTCCTTGCGCAGGCGCACGAATTCATCGACAAGCTGCCGGGTCGCTACGACACGGTGATCGGCGAGCGCGGCATCACGCTCTCGGGCGGGCAGCGACAGCGCCTGGCGATTGCCCGCGCGCTTGCGCTCGATCCGCGTGTCCTCATCCTCGACGACGCCACGGCGTCGGTGGATGCATCGACGGAGGCGCGAATCCGCGTTGGCCTGCGCGAGGCGATGCGAAACCGTACGACGCTGATCATCGCCCATCGGCTCTCGACGATCGCCCTCGCCGACGAGATCGTCGTGCTCGACGATGGCCGGATCGCTGCACGCGGCACACACGAGGAGCTCCTCGTGACGAGTGCGGTGTACCGCGACATCTACGAACACGGCCTGCTCGAGCGTCAGTTTGCGGACGCCGTCGAGGCGCGCGCAGAGACGGACGCCCTCGAGGCTGCCTCATGAGGGTTCGAATCGACTCGGGATCGGCACAGACGCGTTCGGGTTTTGCCGGTAGCGTCGGCCGTGGGCGGCGGGTGGCAACGTTCCCCTCCCGGGTGGGGACGCGCGCGCGTCTAACCGGAAAGGGTTGCGAACAGTGAGGGTCTGGCAGCCCGGAGGCCACCTGAGCTCGATCAGGAAGGTCGAGGTCGAGGACTGGTCGTGGCGCCGGACCCGCCGGCGCATCGCTGCGCTCGCCCGATTGACGCGGCCATACAAAGTGCGCACGGCCTTGTCGGTCGTCTCACTCCTAGCGGCGACGGCGACGGCGCTCCTTCCCCCGCTCCTCGCAAAGTACGCCGTTGACGACGCTATCCAAAAGAACGACCTCGCCAAGCTCTGGTGGATCGTCGGCGCGTTCGTGCTCGCCGGACTGCTCAACTGGGCGATGAGCTACGTGCAGACATACCTCACCGGCTGGGTCGGTGAGCGGATCCTGGCCGACCTCCGGATCAGGCTCTTCCGCCACCTGCAGCGACTGTCACTCGGCTTCTACGAGCGCACACGCGCCGGGGTGATCATCAGCAGGCTCACCAACGATGTCGAGGCGATCGACCAGCTCGTGACCGACGGCGTCACGAGCCTCGTGCAGAACAGCCTCACGCTGATCGGCACTGCGATCCTGCTCTTCATCCTCGATTGGCGGCTCGCCCTCGCAACGCTCGCGGTCATCCCGCTGATGAGCATTGCGACGGTGATCTTCCGCGTCCGCTCAACGCGCGCCTACCGGGCGGTGCGCGAACGGCTAGGCCTGGTCACCGCGACGCTCGCCGAAGACATCGCCGGCATGCGGGTGGTGCAGGCCTTTACCCGCGAGGACGCCAACACGCGGAACTTCAAGGTGGTGACCGAGCGCTACCGCGACTCGAACATGGAGACCGTCGTCCTGAACGGCCTCTATTTCCCGTTCGTCGACCTCCTCTCCTCGATCGCACTCGCAGTTGTGCTCGGCTACGGCGGCCATCTCTACTTCAACGGCGACGTCACTCTCGGAACGCTCTTCGCCTTCATGCTCTACGTGCAGAACTTCTTCGACCCGGTTCAGCAGCTCTCGCAGCTCTACAACACGTTCCTGTCGGCAACTGCGGCGCTCGACAAGATCATGGACGTGATGGAGGAGGAGCCGGAAGTGCTCGACCGCGACGGTGCACAGCCTCTGCCAGAAGTGGAAGGTCACGTGCGGTTCGAGGGCGTCCGCTTCAGCTACTCGAAGGGCGGCGAGGTGCTGCACGGGCTCGACCTGGACGTGCCTGCGGGGACGACGGTTGCCCTCGTCGGCCACACCGGCGCGGGCAAGTCGACGATCGCCAAACTGCTTGCACGCTTCTACGACCCGACCGAGGGACGCATCACGATCGACGGCAGTGATCTCCGCGACGTGACACAAGCCTCGCTGCGCCATCAGCTGGGCATCGTCCCGCAGGAGGGCTTTCTCTTCGCCGGCACGGTGACCGACAACATCAAGTTCGGCCGGCCCGATGCGACGTCGCAGCAGGTCGTACAGGCCGCGCAGACGGTCGGCGCGCACGATTTCATCCTTCGCCTCGAGGACGGCTATGAGACACAGCTGCAAGAGCGCGGCTCCCGGCTTTCACTCGGCCAACGTCAGCTCA
>Ga0193719_10000115_pt1 | contig 25618 bp, 25 predicted proteins | sample U2a2metaG_FD_160103 | JGI IMG/M metagenome (GOLD analysis project Ga0193719, IMG submission 160103) | Soil microbial communities from a riparian zone of the East river system, Colorado, United States - U2a2 | ecosystem: Environmental > Terrestrial > Soil > Riparian zone | place: USA: East... | reverse complement strand
GAAGGTGCAATTCACGCGCCGAAAGGAGACTTTAGATGTCGAACACGATTACGCCGACCGTTTTCTATCGCACGCTTAACATGGAGGGGCTGGAAATCTTCTATCGCGAAGCCGGTCCCCGGGCGGTTCATTATGGCTGCAACGCGAACGCGATACCCCGCTGCATTTCGAGGAATACAGTTCTCCTGGCGTTCGCTAGCCTATTCGCTGATATCTCCTCGGAGATGCTTTATCCCATCTTACCGATCTTCCTCACACAGGTACTCCATGCAAGCGGAAGCGTCGTCGGCGCGGTGGAAGGCATTGCAGAAGCCACACAGAATGTCGTTCAGGGTTTTTCGGGTTGGCTCTCGGACAAGCTCCAGAAAAGGAAACCTCTAGCACTAATCGGCTACTTTGTGTCCGCGTTGGGTAAGCCTCTGATGGGAATTGCCACGGCATGGCCAGGCGTATTAGGCGGTCGTTTTCTGGACCGCTTCGGGGCTGGCTTTCGCTCCGCTCCGCGGGATGCCCTCATTGCGTCTTCCGTCTCCGATGAATACAGAGGGCGAGCCTTTGGCCTTGAGGGCATTGGCGACAACCTGGGAGCTTTCTTAGGGCCATTATTGGCCGTTCTGCTTTTTCTCTCGTTCCATTTCGAGATCCGATGGATTTTTCTTCTCGCAATCGTTCCCGGCCTGCTTGCGTTCTAATGATCTTGCTGGTTCACGAACAGCCAATGCCCGTGGCAGCAAAGTCCAAAATCGATGTAAGTTTGCGAGAATTCCCGGTCGGATATTGGAAATACCTGTTGGTGATAGCGATATTTTAGATCGGCAACTCAAGCAATTCATTTTTGATTCTCCAGACAAAGAGCATTGGCGCTTCGTTTGCCGTCACCGTCCTGATTTATGCGAGTTTCAATCTGGTGGCCGCGCTTATTTCGTATCCAGCAGGTTCTCTTTCCGATAGATGGGGCAGAAGAAACATCCTGCTGGCGTCGTTCGTGATCTTTTTCGTCGCGTATCTTGGCTTTGCTCGCACCAGAAGCGTGGTAGCGATTGCCGTCTTGTTCGTCTTCTACGGATTGTTTCAGGGAATATTTCGATCGGTCGGCAAGGCACTTGCTTCGGACTTTGTGCCCGAACTCCTGCGCGCCAGTGCCGTCGGCTGGTACAGCGCAGTGGTCGGACTTCTGGGACTGATCGCAAGCGTTGTCGCTGGTCAGTTATGGGATCACGTCAGTCACGCTGCTGTGTTTTATTACGGTGCGATCTTTGCTATTGCGGGCGTCGTCGGATTACTCTTATTCCAGGAAAACGCAACCGGTCCGCCGTTTACGCTTAGAATCTGGGCGGCGATCTAAGGATTAGTAGTTAAAGCTTTCAACAATCCTGCGGTTTAGGAAGCGGAGCGTTGTCATGTGTCATGTGAAGAGATGTGATTTGACTTGGCGGCTATAGTTGATGTTGCCTCGTGTGGTCATTGTCGGTGGCGGCTTCGGAGGACTCTCCGCAACCCGTGCTCTGCGCAACACTCCAGTTAGTGTGACGCTGATCGACAAGCGGAATTATCATCTCTTTCGACCGATGCTGTACCAGGTAGCAACGGGGTTGCTGTCTGCGGATGAAATCTCCGGCCCTTTGCGTTCAATCTTCAGTCACCAGAAAAACGTTGATGTGCTCTTGGATGAAGTCACGGGCATCAACTCAGACCAACGCACCGTTCATCTGACACGAGGTGACTTGGCGTATGACTTCCTTATCCTCGCGACTGGCATCCAGTACAACTATTTTGGACACGACGAATGGCGACAGTTCGCACCAGGCCTCGAATCGCTCGACGATGCAGACGTTATCCGCGGCAAAATATTGCGTGCGTTCGAGCGAGCCGAAGAAATGGCCTCAATCGAACAAGCCGGGTCCGAGGAAATTCGCCGCGAGTTGACGTTTGCACTCGTTGGCGCGGGAACCGTTGGGGTTGAGATGGCCGGCACACTCGCCGAAATGTCACGCATGGCTTTGGCGCATGACTTCCGGCACATAGATCCGACGTCGGCACGGATTCTTCTATATGAGGCGGGGGCTCGTATCCTACCCACATATCCTGAGGATCTTTCAATCAAAGCGCAGCAGCACTTGGAGAAATTAGGCGTTGAGGTCTATACCAATGCTCTTGTTACAAGTGTAGATTCGGAAGGAATTGTCGTTGGCGGACAGAGAATTCAGGCCGGCACTGTACTGTGGGGAGCGGGAGTTGTTGCGTCTCGGGCCGGGGGCTGGCTAGAGGTAGAAACAAACAGGTCCGGAAAGATCATTGTTGGACCAGACCTTTCGGTGCCCGGACATCCGGAAGTCTTTGGAATTGGGGACACCGCTCATGTCGTTGCTCCGGTTCGAAATCTGTTGGGCATCCAGTCTAAAACTCTCATGGTGATGCCGGGAGTAGCTCAGCCTGCTATCCAGGAGGGCAAGTACGTCGCTGATGTCATTCGGCGCCGTGTGGCAGCACACGGGGAACCTGAACCATTCTGGTACCGGGATAAGGGTGATCTCGCCATCGTAGGCCGGACATACGCAGTAGCCGACTTGCGGTTTGCAAAGTTCGCGGGCTTCCCAGCGTGGGTCCTCTGGGCGATCGTGCATATTTACTTCCTGATTGGATTTGCCAATCGGCTCTTCGTCTTGCTGCAATGGGGACTTGATTTCCTGACGAAACGTCGCGGAGTGCGAGTCTTGCCGGTGGAGCCGCCCTCGTCGCAGAGATTCATCGATCCCGCGGCTTGATACTCAAGGAGCGCTCTGCGCGCTCACTCTGAACCGCACGAGCTCATCCAACCCGCAGGTCCCCCTCGCACTCACAAGATCGAGCGATAATTCTCCAGAATTTCATCGAGTCCGTGTACTGGATACGTGCTGGAAATATGTCCAGAATCGTCCAATCTGCCTCTTATGTCCCTTTTAGAATCAGCAACTTCTGATGGCTCAATCCCCACGGGCGGTTCAACTCCGTCCCTGGCCCCCAGAGTTCAACCCCAGTTTCTTTATACTCCGCGTTTGGATTGACGGTCCGATCACCCAGCATCTGCTCTTGGCGTTGCTAGGATCGATTCAGATGAGTCACTCGCCTCGTCGTTAGACAAAGAACTGGAGGGCATGAGGGAGCTTCGTCGCAGAACGCCGCAAAACTATCCCTTTTGGGGGGCTTAAATCAGTGGTGGCCGTGGCCTAAGTACATTGGAATCAGCGGGCCATTTTGTAGTCTCACGGGTTCAAATCCCGTCGGGGACGCCAACCAAATGAATAACTTACGAAATGAATGAGGAGGCGGGACGCGGCTTGGTTTAAATTAAGTCCTGACCGACAGTGGGTATTGCTCGGAAGCCAATCTGAAGTATCTGGAGAAGAAAAAGATCGAAGGCTTCATTGCAACCGACAAGGAGTCTTATCGTAACCGTCAGCAGCCGGGCCCGCGGGGACCGCGACCGCCGGCAGCGACGCGGGTGGACCGCATGCGACGGAAACTGCAGAGCAAGGTGGGAGCGGCGATCTACTCCAAGCGTAAAACGGTAGTGGAGCCAGTGTTTGGACAGATCAAACAAGCGCGCGGCTTCCGGCAATTTCTCTTGCGTGGTTTGCAGAAAGTGCAAGGCGAGTGGGCCCTGGTTTGTCTGACGCACAACATTCTGAAGTTACATCGGCTCTGCTATGGACCGAGCTAGAAACGACCAAGAAAGGCCACTCATAAAGGTGAGGGTGCGCTCGGGAAGCCCTTCTCCAAGCATTTCTCCGAGCTTCATGGGGTGAACTCTGACGGGCTGTGTTCACAATTCGGTTCTCGGCTGCTGAAGCAGCTTTCAAAAAGCAATTCTCGGACGGACTCCTAGACAGTGATGAAGCGGCGGCACTACTGAGAATTCATCCCAAGACTCTTCAGAAAATGGCCCGTACTGGCGAAATCGCTGGGGTTCAAGTGGGCAAACTCTGGCGTTTTCGCGGTTCTCATTTGGACCAGTGGCTGCGATCAAAACTTGCCGGCTGACCGTCAGAGTTTGGTGCACGCCGACATACTGTTTCTCTCGACTCCACTGCGCTTCTCGGCTAAGCTGCGTGCAGCCATCCGTGTTGCCTCAACTGAAATGGAGGAAGTGAATGAGGCGCACGAGTTACCAGAAAGGCAGTCTGAGACTGGCGGATCGAAAGAAGGGAAAAGTTTGGGAGTTCTTGTGGAGAGAGGTTCAGCTGGACGGAGGAATCCGTCGAAAGCACATCGTCGGGTACTCCAAGATCTACGCCGAGCCCTTTAACTCCTTCTGGTGCTGCAGCGGTACGGGCGTCGAGGAATTTGCCAAACTGCCGGACTCGATCTACTTTCATGATCAAACCTCCATATTCGTCAACCTTTACATCGCTTCGGATGTGAACTGGACGGAAAAGGCATACGCATCACACAGCAGACCTCTTTCCCCGAAGAGCAAGGGACGACTCTCACGATCTCGGCGGCAAAACCTGTTGATGTTGATCTGAAACTGCGGGTTCCGTACTGGACGAAGAATGGCAGTGTCAAAGTAAATGGACGTCCGCTTCCCGCCTTCGCGGACTCGAGCAGCTATTTCGTTCTGCGTGGACCCTGGAAGAACGGGGATCGCATCGAAATGAGCCTTCCCATCTGCCTGCACTCCGCCCCCATGCCCGATAAGGAAACTCTTCAGGCGGCGATGTACAGCCCCCTGGTATTGGCCGCGCCCTTTGAAGAAGAACCGCGGGAGAGGTGGTACCGGCACTTTTCCGCGGCGAAGGAGGAAAAACCTTCGCCCACACTACAATTCAAGGGCAAACTCAACGATCCCACGAGTTGGCTCGAACCGGCGGGCGGAAAGCTGGCATTCCGGACGGTTTCACAAAATCAAACCGTGGCGTGTGTTCCTTTGTCGAGCATTTTGCACGAACGGTACTCCATGTACCACGAAATCAATGAAAGCAATTCCTAATGGCGATAACTTGCGCGAAAAAGAGACATCCATGATCAAGTCGAAATTCCTATGCCTGATGACGTTGGCGATAAGCGCTGCTCTGGGACCTCAGCTCGCGGCACAAGTGCAGACCGACGTGCCAACGGTCATTCCGGGTGCGAAGCCTGTGACGGTAGAACACATCAAGGTCCACGGGACAGCGCTCGAAGGCAACCTGGAAGGAGATGCCGTCGACCGCGACGTGCTCGTGTTCTTGCCACCCAGTTACGCCCACGAGAAATCCCGGCGCTATGCCGTCGTATACGCCTTGCACGGGTATTCGATCGGCGCCGAGCAGTGGAGCCACGAGATACACGTACCGCAGACCATAGAAGGTGCTTTCGCCCAGGGCGCAAAAGAGATGATCGTGGCGCTGCCTGACTCGAAGACGCTGCACAATGGTTCCATGTATTCGAGTTCGGTCACGACGGGAGATTTCGAGCAGTTCATTGCGCGCGATCTGGTCGCCTACATCGATGCGCATTACCGGACCATCCCCAATCGGCTCAGCCGCGGCCTGGTAGGCCACTCGATGGGGGGCTATGGCGCGACCCGCATCGGCATGAAACATTCCGATGTGTTCGGCAGCCTCTACATCATGAGTCCATGTTGCTTGTCGCCGCGTCCAGCGGGACCGCCGAACCCGGAAATCGAGAAGGCTCTTGAGGCAGTGAAGACCCCCGAAGATTCGGCCAAGCTATCATTCTTCCTCCGGGCACAGCTGGCCACGGCAGCGGCGTGGTCGCCGCATCCGAAGAATCCACCGCTCTATTTGGATTTGCCGACGAAGGATGGCCAGCCTCAACCAGATGTCCTCGCGAAATGGACTGCGAATGCGCCGCTGGCATTCGTCGATCAGTACATCGGTAATCTGCGCAGCTATCGGGGAATCGCGATCGACGTCGGCGATCAGGACGGTTTGCGAGTTGATACCGGCAAATTGCATGATGTTCTTGACAAGTATGGGATCGCGAACAGGTTCGAAGTTTATGCCGGCACTCACACAAGTAAGGTAGCCGATCGATTCCAGAATCACGTGATGCCGTTCTTCAACCAGAATCTTTGCTTTCAGGCAAGTTGCCAGTAATTGGGGCCTTTCCCACATGATTCACAGGTACGCTCTCATCGTTGTCACTGCCGTGGTATTTCTGCTTGCACCGCAAGGAAGTGCTTTGGCCCAAAATGCCCCTGCAGCGGTACCTAAGCCTCTTCCGCTCATCAGCCCGATCTTCGGCGACAACATGGTGTTGCAGCGCGGCGAGGTCAATACTATCTGGGGCTGGTCAGAACCTGGCGACAAAATCCGGGTTGAGATTGCGGGCAAACACGCATCCGCGGTTGCGGGAGTCGACCGCCGCTGGCAGGTAAACATTCAACCGCCGGCTACCGGAGGACCCTACACGGTTGAGATCCACGGTCCTCAAACGTTGGAACTGCATAATGTGCTGGTCGGGGATGTCTGGCTGTGTGGCGGCCAATCCAATATGCAAGTGGGGCTTGGACGCTCACTCAACGGCGAAGAGGAAGTGAAGGCCGCCAACTACCCCGAGATTCGCTTTTTCTCGGTTGCAGCTCATTCCGCATACCACCACACGGATATTCCTGAAGGCATCTGGCAAGTTGTTTCGCCCGAGACCGCAGACCGGGTTTCGGCGGTCGCATACTACTTTGCCCGTAAGATCGAACAGCAAATCCATGTTCCGATCGGCCTGGTCGTCGATGCCCTGGGCGGAACTCCCGCCGAGGCCTGGACGAGCGCCGAGGCGCTTCGCCCGCTCAAGGACTTCGATGTTCCGTTAGCAGAACTGGAGAGACTGGCCGCGGCCGGCGCGCCTGAATATGGAAACTACATGATGCACTGGTACGACCAGTACGACATCGGGCTCAAGGGAAACTGGGCGGCTCCGGATCTGGACGTTTCGACCTGGAAGACCATCGATATTCCGGGCGGTTTCGCTGAGTTGGACGTGCCTGACACTCCGGCACTCGTTTGGTTTCGGAGAGAGATTGAGCTACCGGATCCGCTTTCGGGCGGACGCGCGTCGATCTTTCTCGGTTCGATTGAGCGCATGGATACCGTCTATATCAACGGGACTCAAGTCGGCGCCAGCGCATGGGTCGAGAACCCGCGTGTCTACTTAATTCCCGATGGTGTGCTGAAGCCGGGAAGGAACGTCGTGACAATTCGCGTCTTGAAAACAAAACCGCAAGGCGGATTTCTCGGCAAGCCGGAAGAGTTGCACCTCACGCTTGGAGACAAGACAAGCATTCCGCTGGCCGGCAAATGGAAAGGTCAACTGAGTGTCGATGCCCGTCCGCCACAACCCCTGCCCATTGGCTACGAGAACTGGCCGGTCATGCCTTCGGTGCTTTACGAAGGCATGCTGGCGCCCATTGCGCCGCTTTCCATCACGGGAGCCTTGTGGTACCAGGGCGAGCAGAACTCAGACCGCGGATTTCAATATCGCAAAATTCTACCGGTGATGATTGCGGACTGGCGAAAGCTCTTCAGGCAGGGTGACTTCCCTTTCTACATCGTTAGCTTGCCGGCGTTTCGGCATCGCAGTGAGACGCCGACCGACGACACCTGGGCGGAAACGCGGGAGTCACAGGCGCTCACCGCCGCAAGCGTTCGCAACTCGTGCCTGGCAGTGACCATCGATACGGGCGATCCCGATAATATTCATCCCAAGGACAAGCAGCCGGTAGGCGAGCGCCTCGCCTTCTGCGCATTGGCCAAACACTACGGCAAGAAAGTATCTTATTCCGGGCCAACTCTCGCTTCGGTCAACCGCCTTCCCGGATCGATTCGGCTGCGTTTCAAACACACAGATGGCGGCTTGGCGGCAAGAGGCGGACCTTTAGCAGAGTTTGAAATTGCAGGAGAAGATCACAAGTGGTATGGGGCCGAAGCTCACGTCGAAGGCAACACAGTTGTTGTCTCATCACCTTCGGTGTCGAACCCGAAAGAGGTCCGCTATGCCTGGCAGTCGAATCCGGCGGCAACGCTGTTCAACGGCGCAGGGTTACCAGCCGCTCCATTCAGAACGGATACCTGGACGGGAATGACCGAGGCCCACCGGCCATACTGAAATATGATGTGGCAGGAGCGCGATCAACGGCACTCAAAGTTGTTGGCATCTTCGCTGTCGCCCTGTCCCTTGTAATGAGCGTGCTTGGGATAAGCGCAGAGTGGGCGGCTGCGTCCCGGAAACGCTTTGCCGGTTGCGGTCACTGATGCCGGCGCGGTTCCTTTCTCTACCCAGCTGACCATTGCACCTAACAAATCGAACTGGTCAAGCGCCTGGCCTCCGGCGCAGTGGGTCATCCCGGGAACAAAATAAAACTGGCTCCACTTTGATACTGCTTCGAGGCCGCCGCTCGCAGTGGCTATATCCTTATAGTAGGTGAAAGTGTCGAGCGGTGAGAACCACGGATCGCTGTCGCCATGGTAGAAAATCAGCTTTCCTCCGTGGCCAGAGAATGTTGTTAAGTTAGTGGACATCGAGTCCACCAGCGGCTGGATGTCGGCCAGAGCCTCCTTACCAACGTCGAGGGTCAACTCAGTCGGCGCAGGTCCGAAGAGGCCGGGGCCGGGCGACAGCAAGCCCCGGAACGGCGGACCGCTCGTTATGCCAGTGTCGTAAGGAAACCCAGGATAGACCTGAGTTCCGTTCGAGGTCTTCGGACCGGCGAGGGCTTTCTTGATGGCGGCGGCTTTATCCGCAGCCAAACAGGAGTTGCTCTTCGCGTCCTTACACGCCAGCATTTCCGGATCGAAATCGCAACCAAGAGGATCGGAGATCATTCCATCAGCGACTCCGTCTTTCGCATCGCACCGGTTCAAGAGCCCGTCCTTGATCAGCTTGCGGTCCTGGTCTGTGATGGACTGCTCAATGATTGGTTTCCCATTCGCGTCCTTCGGCGCGACCTGGTTGAAGGCAATCGGTATCCACCTCCCGATGGCCAGATTGGAAAGCCCGGTACGCATGGCCGGATCGCCGGAGATGATACCGTCGAAAACCGCAGGATAGCGCTGCGAGAGAATCATCCCTTCGCGCCCGCCGGTGGAGCATCCGGAGAAGTAGGAATGAGCCGCTGGCTTTGTGTAGTACTGCGCGATGAGTTGTTTGGCGAGCGCCGCCACCTGGGCATTGGCGAGGTATGCAAAATCCAGATAGGCTTGCTCGTCTTTCATGAAGCCGAAATCAAAAGCTCCCCCATGACTCTTATGGCCAGTATCTGTACTGACCACTGCGAAGCCGCGCATAAGTCCGGGCGTATCTCCGGCAGCCACCAGGCCAAGAGGTGGGAGTACAACGCCATTTCCGCCGCCGCCACCTTGCATTAGAAAATCACCGTTCCAGTGGTCAGGCATCGCGAGGGCAAAGTTGATTCCAAACTCTTCGCCGCCTACACCGATCCGGCGATTGATGACTCCTTCGACTCGGCAGTAGGCTGGAAGCGGAGCACTGTGGCCCGGCCCGTAGGGATTCGGTTCGGTCGTTCCGGCAGCAATCGGTGTGGCTTTGGTAATTTCCACACTCGGACTCTTGAACGTCATCAGCCCCGGGCATGAGTCGATCCGCTGTGCCGACCCGCACGTAGCCAGCGCGACGACGGACCACACTAACCTTCTTAATAATTGCGGATTCATATCACCTCGTTCTATAACGCCAACCTTGCACCTACGGAACGATTGCTCGCAACACTATCGACGAACAATAGCACTGGAATCACGGTTCTCTTCGTCAACATTCCTGGTGCTAGTCAGCGATGATAGAAACTACCTCATGCGCGCGGCATCAGCGAATCGCTCCAGCCAGGATATCTTGCAGCTGACTGGCACTTATTGGAGGAGTTGCGCCTCTTTGGGTCGCAACCCAACACGCAAAGCGGTTCGCAAGTGCTAAATCTGCGCACTACTGACACTGGTAGATTTGGTCATTACACCGCGCACCTGTTGAATCCAGCAGTTGAGACTGTGCGGTCTGCAACGTTTGCGCCTCTTGGTCTTGTATCTTCTTATTCGACAGGATTTTCCTTGGGTCGGCAACTGGGAAGAATCCTATACCCGTGCTCATGCACCGTGGAAATGTCGGGAACTTTGTCGGGATTGTGAATTTAGTACCACTCCATTTCCCATTCCGCGGCGTGCGACGGTGACGAACGGCAATCTGTTTGGAGCATCCACATACAAATGGCTGCTGGCGAGAAGCACGAACGAGACCAAGTACATGATACTTATGCTTGACGTTCCCGAGAGTTTCAACGGAGTTGCTACAGTTAAACTCAAACGCGGTTCCGCCGTAGTACGCGAGAAAAACAAAGGACGCCTTCTGCACGTAGGAGTGAGAAGCTTCCTGTAGTCACTTGGCACAGGCTGCGTTTTATAAACAGGTCGAGAATTGGGCGAAAGATCTGGCTGCGATCTACATCTATTTTGATAACGATCAAGCGGGCTATGCCGCTCGGAATGCCTTGGGCCTCAAGCGAAAGGTAAACGTGAATAACAGCCATGTAGACCAGGGTGGCTATCAGCCGCCGCGCGAGCGCTTTTGCAACCGATTCAGCGGTCTACGCATCAACTAGCAGTCCCCGCGGCGAAGTGAGCACTCAAGTGAATTGGACGACGTTTAGTTCAGGTTGAATGTATGGCATTGGACCCGGAGCGAGCAGCCAAACCTGTGCGGAAGCTTCGCAAGCTTCTGAAGAAGATGCCTGCAGTTCCAAACGCTGACGACATTCACAGTGTTCAGACAAGTTCTCGCCGTATCGAGGCAACGATCCACGCCCTTTCACTCGATTTGCGACGCAGCAACCGGCAAGTCCTGAAGCAGATCTCCAAACTGCGAAAGCGCGCGGGCAGAGTGAGAGATATGGACGTGCTCACCAACTACCTATCGAGGGTCTCCCCTGATAAACAAGAAAGGGAATGCTATGTTCGGCTGCTTGAACATCTTGGTGCGCAACGCCTCAAATATGCGAGGAGGTTCGAGTCTGCCAGACAACAATGCGCGTCGGAATTGCATAAACGCTTAAAGACAAATAGTAAAAGTCCTGCCCTCGAGAAGCAGGATCCGGACCGGAATGAAGTAATCGCCGAGGTCGCCGATTCGGCACTCACACTTCTGACCGCCCTGGCGAAGCCTAGCCGCCTGGGAAAAATGAATTTGCACCCGTATCGGCTGGAAGTGAAGGAGCTGCGAAACGTGCTGCAGATGGCCGAAAAGTCCGATCGCCAGGAGTTCGTTTGGCAGTTGGGCGAAGTAAAGGACGCCATCGGCGAATGGCATGACTGGGAAGAGCTAGTGGGCATAGCAAAAACAGTAATCGAACATGGATCGAACTGTGGGTTGCTGGATGATCTCAGGAATATCGCAGACCGCAAGTACCACAAGGCCCTTACCTTAACCGAAGACATGAGAAGAAAGTTCCTACCAATGTCAGATCGCAGAAATAGGCGCTCTCCGCGGCACGCAGCGTTCCGACCCACAGAACCGGTATGGCTAGCTACCGCTGCGCTCGTTGCCTGAGTGATGCGCAAGGAAAATCGATCGTGAACGGCCGCTTGGCGGAGCCCGTTTCCGGAGCAATGAAAAAGAGGTGGATATCTGGGAGAAGTTACGCCCGCCAGTTTGATACTATTCGTGGCCAAGCGTTTGGGCTGGGATATGTCGTCCTGGTCGCATCCGGCTTTTTTCTGCGTGCATTCGCCTGGCTTGCGACAGATCCAGATCATCAACTGACGACAACGCCAAAGCACAATGATTAATGCAAGATTTTCAAGAAAGAAAAATAAATTGGTACAGGAGGTTGCTGAATGAATCTACTCTCGCGCAGGAAGATGCTTAAGAACGCAGCCTTGCCAATCGCTGGGGCCTTTGCACTTCCTTCTCTGGCGGCGGCAGTCCAGGATGTAAGCACCCCGTACCAGCGACCCAAGCTGAAGATCACAGATGTCCGCACGGCTCAGGTTCGCGTGCATGGACTGCAAACGCATATACGCGTTTACACGGATCAGGGGCTTTTTGGGCAAGGCGAATCAACCGATGCGGCTGTCGGCACGGTGTCGCTGGTGAATCAGTTTCGCCGGTTTTTGGTTGGACAGGACCCGCTGAATGTAGATGCCCTGTGGGAGAGAATCCGCGTCTCAGGAATCTTCGCGGGTGCGCAAGGGGGGCAATATGTCACGGCATTGACGGGCGTTGAGATCGCTTTGTGGGATTTGGCGGGAAAGGCCCTGGGCCTGCCCATCTATCAATTCTTGGGCGGGAAATTCCGCGATAAGGTGCGAATCTATTGTGACTCCGACATGGAGGACCCGCTGGGCCCGGAGTCTGACAAGAAGCTGCCGTCGATTAAGGATCAGGGCTTCACGGCCATGAAGATCGACCTGGACGATGCCACCGATCCACACCGGTTCGACCGAGTGAACTGGACCGCGAACAACGCCGAGGTTGACCGGATGGTGAGCTGGGTCAAACATGTGCGGGAATCCATTCCCAAGGAAATGGAACTCGCCTGCGACATGCATGGCCGGTACGACGCAGCAACCGCAAAGCGCGTGGCAAAAGAACTTGAACCGTTCCGCTTGCTCTGGCTGGAAGAAGTTGTGCCACCCGAAAATATCGATGCCTTGGTGGACATCCACCATTCGACGTCAACACCGATTGCCGCCGGAGAGAACTTATACATGCGATGGGGATATCGCGAGCTTTTGAGTAAGAACGCTGTGGACATTATCCAGCCGGACTTTCAAAAGACGGGCGGTCTCTCAGAGGGCCGGAAAATCGCCAACCTGGCGCAGACATATTATTTACCAGTGGCGCCGCATTGCGTGGTATCGCCGATCGGCATGATGTCCACGGCGCACCTTTGTGCTTCGATTCCTAATTTCCTGGTCTGCGAATGGCACTGGATCAACTTTCCCGATCTTTGGAAGAACTGGGTGAAGGAAGGTGAAATCATTCAGAAGGGATACGTCAGCGTAACGGACAAGCCAGGCCTTGGGGTCGAGATGAATGAAGAGGTGGCTCGAAAAGCACAAATCCCGGGAACGACGTGGTTTGAACCCAACAAAGCGTGACGAGAATATTGGAGCGAATGCGATCATGACGCGAAAACTGAGCCGGATGTCCTGTGCGATTTCGTCCCTGGTGCTGGTCGCGGCGCTTGTACCAAGTGCAAGCGCGCAACAGGGATTTTTTACTTCCGAGGACGTGATCAAGTACACGCCAGACTGGCACGGGGAGCGCTTTGCGGATGGCCGTCCCAAAGTGCCGGACGATATTCTGGACCGCATGAAGCGGGTAACGCTCGAAGAGGCGTGGGCGGTACTCCAGCAAAACGGCTTCATGCATCAGTACGAGGATGGGTGGCTGTCTATCCATCCAGAAAAGGTGCTGGTTGGGCGCGCGCTTACGGCTGCGTGGATGCCCGGCCGGCCGGATGTGCAAGAGTTGCTGGAAGAAGAAGGCGCGAAGATGCACAGGCTCGGAGGAATGAACGCATGGCCGGTGGACATGCTGCAAAAGCGCGATGTCTATACCTGCGATCACTTCGGGCTGAAAGAGGCCGGGCCTTCGATCGGTGACAATGTCGGCAACGCGATCTACGCCAAGTCTGGAAACGGCATTGTTTATGACGGTGCGGTGCGCGACATCAATGGCCTGGATGAACTGCCTGACTTCGTTGCTTTCGTTCGTTTCTACGATCCATCGCACCACTATGGCTCGCTAAAGGCTGGCCGGCTGTTGAACTCCACCATGGTGAGCATCAATGCCCCGGCCCGCATCGGTCACGTGATGGTCATGCCCGGAGATGTTGTGCTGGGACGCAACGGCGGAGTCATCTTCATTCCCCCGCAACTGGCTGAGGCAGTCGTTAAATCTTCAGAAGAAACGCATCTTCGGGATCTCTTCGGACATCAACGCCTGCAAGAAGGTAAGTACACAGCGGGCCAAATTGACGCTCGCTGGACCGATCCCATCGAGCAGGACTACTACCAATGGCTGAAGCAGAATGGAGATCGCCTGCCATTCCCTAAGTCGCGAATTGAAGAGATTTTGAGGGAGCACAAATGATCAACCACAATGGAGCGTACTTGAAAAAGGGTTGATTGAGACGCTGAGCTAAGCGAATGGATTGCATATTCTCGGCTATCCTGCGTCGGCGGGGCCGGTTTCGCTTGCCAACAATTGCGCACCATTGAAGCCATGAAGGGAAAGATCCTATCGGCTCCGCTTTGCGTCGCCGGGTCTGCCTGAACCCTGCATCGAACCTGAATTGGCAGAAAAGACTTGTGTTCCTGGGCTTCTGTGGTAGTGTTCAAAATCGATTTCGCCACGGGAGGTCCTGGTGAAACAGTTGTCAAGCGCTGCAGCACAGCCGATACAGCCGATACAGGCGGTCAGGCGCTCGGCATCCGCATCGGTGGGTGTGATCTCGAAGGTCTTGCGAATTCTCGAAGTCCTGCAAAACTCATCTGTTGGTCTTGGTCTGAAAGCGATTTGCGACGAAACCGGAATCAATAAAAGTACAGCCCACCGTTTTCTCAGACACCTCGAGCGTGAGGGGTATCTCCTGCGCACGGAAAGCGGAGCCTACCTCATTGGCCCGAGACTGACATACATCTCTGCCTGCGCGAATCGGAGCGCCACTCTTCAGGTTGTAGCGCGGCCGATCCTGGGAGACCTGTGGAGAACAACTCAAGAGACTGTGAATTTGGGCGTGTTGGATCACGGAACCCTTCTGTATATCGATGTAATGGAAAGCCCGCATGAGTTTCGTCTGGTATCGCGTATTGGCATTCGCCGTTCGCTGCATGTGGCAGCTTTAGGGAAGACCCTCACGGCCTTTCTGCCGGCCAGCGAGTATGAGCGAGTTCTCAATGGGATTGTTTTTCAGCGAGTGACGCCAAAGTCGATCGGGAACATAGTTCAGCTGCGCGCGGAGCTAGACAAAGTTCGTCGCCAGGGCTATGCGATCGATAACGAAGAAGCTCTGCTCGGTTGCCGGTGTGTCAGTGCGCCAATACTCAACAACGACAAGGTGGCGATTGGCGCGCTCAGTGTGGCAGGCCCGGCGATGCGGATCAGCCTGGCTCAAGTGCCGGCCCTCGCCAAGGTTGTTAAGACTGCCGCTAGTGCCGTCTCGACGGCGATGGGATTCTCTCCGACTGGCGCACGTATGGGAGAAATCCCCGGCTCGCGCCAGTAGAATCGGCATAGTTTGTTGTTTTTTTGCACCCGGTGCATTTCATTAGATGAAACTACTCCCCTTAACTTTACCGAGATTAGACTTCTAAGAGTTTTATTAGGTGAAACAGTAATCACGCGTCAAATACCCACTCCTATCTTTATATTCAATAAGATACATAGTTCCCACGGAAATTCCCTTGACAATGAATTGGATTGCCGATAAACCTTCGCGCTCGTAAAGATGAGCAACTGTGACGTTCGATACCTTCAACCGTGCGCACGAACTTGAATGCCGACGACTTGGGACGGTTGAAGGGGGCCTGCGACCTGCCGGTCATCGGGTCGGCGGGAAGGTGGAGTTTAAGACTTCGGGCAGACAATCAGGTCCGTCAACTTTACGGGGGCGAGGACATGAAATTGACGATATGCAGGTTGAGAATCGTACTTGTTGTCGCGATTCTAATGACCCTTTCTGCGACCCGCTTGCTCGCGCAAACGTTCGGTGAGATTACCGGACGCGTGACGGATGCTTCGGGTGCGGTGATGGCCAACGCGTCGGTTACCCTGACCAACACCAACACCAACGCGGTCCGCCAGACGGCAGCTACGGACGCCGGCGTCTACTCCTTTCCGTCGGTCGCGCCGGGATTCTACTCGGTGAAGACGGAAGTCGCGGGCTTCAAGACGTGGATCAGCCAACCGTTTGAGCTTCAGGTACAACAAGTGGCTCGCCTCGATGTAGTTCTTCAAGTCGGCCAGACCAGCGAGGTGGTCGAAGTTACCTCCCAAGCCGCGCTGTTGCAGGCCGAGACCGCAACCCTGGGCACGGTTATCGAAAACAAAGTCGTTACGGAATTACCCCTGAACGGCCGCCAATACCTGAATCTGGTCGCGCTTTCACCCAACGTGAACGTACTAGCGCCCGCGGCAGGCCAAGCCGGCGCCCGCCAGGGTGGCGACCGTGCCCAGCAAGCGATCTCCACCGGGGGCCAACGCATCTTTTTCAACTACTACACTCTCGACGGCGTCAACAACATGGACGTGAACTTCAACTCCTACATCGCGTTCCCCTCGATTGACGCGATTCAGGAATTCAAAGTTCAAAACGGCGTTTACCCTGCGGAGTATGGTCATGAAAGCACTCAGGTGAATGTGCTGACCAAGTCGGGCGGCAACAAGTACCATGGCGCACTGTTCGAGTTTCTGCGCAACGACGTCCTCGACGCTAAGCAGTACCAGTTCACTACCGCCAAACCGAAGAACCCATTCAAGTGGAACGATTATGGGTTCGAACTGGACGGGCCGGTGCGCATTCCCCACGTGTTTAATGGACACGACAAATTGTTTTTTATGTCGAACTATGAGGCCTTTCGCCGCCGCCAGAGTGTGTTGAATACTTATACGGTACCAACCGCCAAAATGTTTGCCGGCGACTTCAGCGAGATCATCCCCTCCACGATCATCTACGATCCGACGACTGGATTGCCCTTCCCCGGTAATGTGATTCCCACCGGCCGTCTGGATCCGGTCTCGTTGCAGTTCTTGAAGTACTACAATTCCGCTAGCGCGCTCGGAACAAACAATTTTGCACAGGACAGCTCCCAACCGATCAACCGGGACGGATTCGTTCTAAGACTGGACTACATCGAGTCACCGAAGTCGCAGTGGATGGGACGCTACAACTGGGGGGACGAAAACCAGGTTACGCAGTCCCTAAACCTGGCGGGGACGAAAGTCCTGACGAATTACGAACAGTACACCGGGTCGAACACTCGGACTTTGACCCCTACGCTTGTGAATGAAGCCCGTTTCGGATACTCCCGTTTCTTTAACTCGCTTGGCACCTTGAGTGCCGGTACCCTGGATGTGGTTTCCGATATCGGCATCCCGAACCAAAACTCCGGCGATCCGATCACCTGGGGAATTCCGAACGCAGCGTTTAACGGGGGCGGGTTCACCGGAATCGGCGACGCCAACGATGGTCCTTTTGCCAACAACAACAACACCCTGCAATTCCTGGACAAGCTGTCCTGGGTCCATGGCAAGCACTCCTTCGCCTTCGGGTTTGAGTACAACCGGCAAAATTTCAATCAGGTGGGCAACCAATTTTCGCGCGGTGTGTTTACATTCCAGGCGAACACGACAAGAAACCCTGTCGACAATAGCGGCGGCTACGCCTTCGCCGAATTCCTGCTGGGGAATATTTTCCAATCCACAAACGCGGTCGCCATTGCCAATGCGAAGTTCCAGCGCAACGTCTACCACTTGTTTGTGGACGACACGTGGAAGGTGCTACCCAAGCTGGCCCTGTCGCTGGGCTTGCGGTACGAATTGACGCCGCCCTTCACCGATACGCTGGGCAACCTGTTCAACGTGAAGATACCGCAGTTCATCACGACTGCGAACGCTCCCCAGGCGGACTGGCCGTTCTTTGTCCGGCAAAGTGGCTGCACGGATCCGTATGAGGGCTTGAATATCCATTGGACCAGCACACAGGCGGTTTGCGGCGGCGGTCTAAGTCACAATCTGTTGGAGACCAAGTACCATAACTTTGCTCCGCGGGTTGGCATTGCATACTCGCTCAATGACAAGACCGTGATCCGCAGCGGCTTTGGCATCTTTTTCATGCAAGATATCGGCAACTCCATGTATTTCGACATGGCCCGCAATATCGCGGCTCGTGTGGATTTCTTCTCGGATGCTGGAAGTCCGACGCTGACCTGGAGCAATTCAATTCCCGGCGGAGCCGGTGTCGTCGCCCAGGTGCCGCCGCCGTTTGCGTTGTCTGCTTCCTACAACCATGCTACTTCCTACACCATGCAGTACCTGCTGAACGTGCAACGACAGTTGGGCACCGCTTGGGTGATGGAAGTCGGCTACTTGGGGTCACAGAGCCGGCACCTCTACGGCTTCCAAAACGTCAACCAGGCAGTACCTGGCACTACTGGCAATCCCACTACGCGCGTCCCGTTCCCCAACTTCGGGGTTATCTCGTATGTCGCGGATGGTTTCAACGCAGGGTACAACGCGGGCAGCGTAAAGCTTACGCGTCGCTTCAGCCAGGGTATCAGCTTGACGACGAATTACACTTTCTCGAAATCCATTGACAATGCCAGCGGTACCCGCACCCAGGGCTATGACACACTCTTTCCTCAAGACAGCAGATGTCTGGCATGCGAGCGCGGGTTGTCGTCCTTCGATGTGCGCCATCGTTGGGTACTGGGAGGGGTATTTGACCTGCCGGTAGGAAGAGGCAGGCTCTTGGATATCAAGAATGGAGTCGCCAACGGCTTTGCCGGTGGCTGGCAGCTGAGCACCAACGTTACCATCCAGAGCGGCGTTCCGCAGACCCTCAACATCGGTAAAAATAACGCCGGTACCAACAACCCGCTGCCCGATCGGCCTAGCTACTCGGGTGCGGGCAACGGGTACCTTGCGCAACATATCCATGGGAGTCAAGGAATATCGTGGTACGACCCCGCCTCCTTCGTGGTGGCGCCCGCGGGAACCTTCGGCAACGTCGGACGAAGTTCAATGATTACGCCCGCATTTCAGTCCTTTGATCTCGCGGTGCATAAACAATTTGTTATGCCTTACAACGAAAGCCACGCCCTCCAGTTCCGGCTGGAGGCGTTCAACGTGTTCAACCATCCGGTATGGGCTGGCCCCAACTCGAACGTTACGGCTGGTTCGGCGTTTCCGGGGGCGCCCGCGAACGCCGCGCATCAGGGCTTCGGCATTATCAGCTCAACGGCGCTCCCAATGCGCCAGCTTCAGGTGGGACTGAAGTACTTGTTCTAGGTTGGCGGTGCCACAAGCCCGCCAACCGGGAACTCGAACGAAGTTGCGTCCGACTTGGCGCAAAAGCTGCGATGACTCAGAGGTGCGGTGATTAAAATCCACCCCGCAACCAAGCCGGTAGGAGCGCCCAGCTGTGTCAGGTTTGCATCGAGGCCGCCAGTGCCGCCGTTGACGCTGATCCGGCCCCGTCTAGCCGCCAGGCTGTGCTTCGCAACCGGGATCACGTGCGTACCGGGAATCGTTTGTGCCGCCGTATATTGTGAGATTCAACAGCCGTCCTCTGATTGGGCGCGGCAAAGATCTCGGGAAGCTGTTCTTTTGCGCGCGCTGCCGCATTCGCGCCACGTCGTTCTCCATCCGATGGATGATCTCTTTGAAGTTGGAATAAGCTCGGAGCTTCTCGAAAAAGGGATCCGGCGCCAGGGCGCGGTGGTCCCGGGCGCCTGTTGCGTATGCCAGGTCCAACCAATGGAGCGCGTTCTGCGTGTCGCCGCGAAATGAATTTAGATTTATGACCATCCAGCCGGCCGTCGTGCCGGGCTCGACGCTCGGGACTTTGCGGCCTTGCAATACTTCGTTAAGTTCCAGTGGTTCGGGCATTGTTCGCTCTCCTGTGTGGCTGGATATGACCTGCGGACTGAGGCGCGGCGAACTAGCCGGGCTCGGTGGGAGGACATACGCTTCCAGGATCTCACGATCATGGCGCGCCGTTCCGTGGTCGACCAGGTGGTTGGGAACGTGAAGACCGAGGCTTCGAAACGCCCGATTCCGATCGATCACTTCATCGCAGAAGACCTGCTTTGCTGGTATCGGGCCACGAAGAACAACCGACCGGAGGACTACGTCTTTGCGACGGACGCGCCGCGGGCCGGGAAGAAACGCGGGAAGCAGCCGGTGTAGCTTTCGAAGGTGATGCAGTACCACATTCAACCGGCAGCGAGGCGGGTCGGGATCACGAAGCGGATCGGCTGGCACACTTTCCGACATAGCTACACAACATTGCTGCATAACAATTCGTTGCCCTGTGCTCCGCAAAAATTCCGTCCGGGGGCATGTAACAATGTTACATTGAGGGAAAATCGTTTCGGATGGAGTTTTTGCGGAGCACAACGGTATGACCGCTACGGTTGAATGCAGCGCTACTTGGAACGTACGACTCCTTTCTGAATCAACCAATCCACGGATTCCCTGACGGCTTGTATTGAGGTATAGCGGGGCTTATACCCGAGCAGGTTTCGAGCCTTCTGGATGCTGCAGTTCGGCGAGTGGGATATATGATCCCACGTCGCTGTGGCATCATTTTCCGTAACGCCCTTCCGCCATTCCTCCCACGGCAGGAACCTCATGCGGGCTGGTCTGCCAAAGTACTGCGCCATGCGTTCGGTGTAACCTCGCAGTGTCAGCGCCGCTGGAGATACGACGTGAAAGGACTCACCCAGTGCAACGTTGCGCCCCTCCATCGCTCTCATAAAAGCCTGCGCCACATCATCGACGTGGACGTGATGCACCGTCTCGAGTCCCAGATTCGGAAGGCATATCTCGCCGCCCTGCATTAGCGTCGAAAATACCTCCGGGTTGAAATTCCCAGTCGGATTGATAGGAGCCCAGCCAGCTCCGACCAGGTGCCCCGGATGCAGAATCGTGACAGGGAATCGCTCCTCTCTTGCCTGTTGAAGAAGATAGGCTTCGATTGCGGCCTTTCTGATTCCATACTCGCCAAACGGCTTGCGTGGCTCCTCCTCGGTGGTCGGCACCTCAATGCTGGGTCCATGCACCCATATGGTTCCGCAGTGCAGCAGATGTCCGATCCTACCTCGAAGGGTTTCCACCAGCTCTTTGGCACTCTCAAGCCTGTAGCAGGTCAGGTCGATAACGACCTCGACATCCAAGCTCGCAATGCGCTCGCCAAAAGTCCCGGCATTCTCTTCCGCAGTCCGGTCAAGCTCTAAGCGAGTAACGGCTTTCCACGCGCGATGTACCTGATAAGGCTGCTTTATGCCACGGCTGACGCAGGTGAGCGCGTGTCCAGCCTCCACGAGCCGGGGTGTCAGAAAGCTTCCGATGTGACCTGTCCCACCAATAATGACTACGCGCATGTGGTGATCGACCCTGATGCCGAGCGCCCTGGCCTTGGCATCCACAAATTGTCGCATAGAACCAAAGCAAGCTCACCAGATCGCACATGCAGGGACACATCGTCTCTGATGATGGACGTCTCATCCGCATTCGACTTTAGGTTGTGAACTGGATCGAAAGACAAACGGCTCCACTTGGATCGGTTGTGGGTATAATAGTTAGCCGCCAGCACAGCAAAACGGAAATCCTGATGAGGTTGGAAAGCATGGCCAGAGTTCTTGTAATCACGGGTGATGGCGGTGAGTCGTATGAAGCGCTTTATGCGATTCACCGGTTTCGGGAGGAGGGCTGGGAGGCCGTGGTTGCAGCTCCGACACGCCGGATGCTGCATCTTGTGATGCACGACTTCAAGCCGGGATGGGACACCTACATCGAAGGAGAGGGATATGGGCTCGAGGCAGATCTAGCATTCGATCAGGTAAGAGCCGAGGACTATGACGCAGCGCTCATTCTTGGCGGCAGGGCGCCCGAGTACTTGCGGAACAATGTCTGCCTGTTGGATATTGTCCGGGCTTTCGATCGAGCGGGGAAGTGGATCTTCGCCATCTGCCATGGCATTCAAGTGCTGGCTGCTGCGGGGCTAATCAGCGGTAGACGTGTGACCTGCTACGAACATGTGCGCCTCGAAGCGGAGCAGGCCGGAGCGATGTATGTCACCGACGAAGCGGTGTGCGACGGGCGCATCGTGACGGCACAGACTTGGCGGTCACATCCGCAATTCTACCGTGAGATCTTCGCGCGCGTTTCTGGCAAATCCGACGTGGCTGGATCCTGAAGTCGAGGCAGCTACCGGCTACATGGCGTTGGGGCGTGGGGTGGAAGCCCGGTTGCGCTGATCCGCAAGCCCGCGGGTTTCGAATGCGATTGCCCCTAAGGTGACCAACACAGGCTGCCGCTCAAAAGTCCTTGGTGCTGAGTAACGCAGTACGGCTGTGAGACAGCAAGGAACCGCACTCCTGCTTCTAGCGCAGATCACTCCACGCGGGACCGGTCTGCAAGGTCGCTATCGAACAAAGGCGCGCTTAACGCGAGCGAACTCTTGTCTTGCTGGATGCCGGCACGGGATTGCGGATGAGCGAACTGTTTGCTCTGAAGTGGCGGGATATCAACTTCCAATCAAACGAGATCAGCATCACACGGTCGATCGTGTTTCAGCCTGCAGGACTTGCAGGCACAATTCAGGCACAGATTGTCGATGAGGAAAGGCAAAAACCGCAACAAATCGAGGAAAGTTATCGCTTTCCTGCGGATATAACCTAGTGCTGACCCTTCTCGAAGCAATTCAGATAACTATTGCAGCTTTGCGTACCCAGACTTTGCAGCGATGAGGATATACTGAGCCCATTCCGACAGAGTCGGCGGCATCCGTGGTATCCAGTTATTGGGGACTGCCAAATGACAAAGCTGTACGCGTTCGTCCTCATGCCGCTCGTTATAACACTCACAGTCGCGGTGGCCTGGGGCCAGACGTCTGGCGGGCCAGAAACCGTAGTCGTCCGCAGTGGGTCGGCTACCCTGCACGCGATGCTGTGGCGCCCGCAGGGCCGCGGACCGTTCCCCGCCATCCTGTTGAATCACGGCAGCGGCCGTATCCGTGAAGATCTGGAACGCCTCGGACCGTATGAGCGAAATGCCGAGAAACTCGGACCGGTATTCGCTCGCCATGGCTATGTATTCCTGTACTTGTTTAGACGCGGCGTCGGGCTTTCCACAGACCAGGGCATTAACGCCGTTGAGCTGATGAACAGCGAATCCGCCGCGCACGGGCAAGAGGCGCGCAACGCTCTGCAGTTGCAGTTGCTGGAAAACAGGGAAATGGACGACGCCCTGTCCGGACTCAAATTCCTGCGGGCACTCCCTTACGTCGATGCGCGGAATGTCGCCGCGATCGGGCACTCGTTTGGAGGTTCGCTCACGGTGCTATTGGCCGAACGTGAACCGAACCTGCGAGCGGTGGTAGTCTTCTCCGGAGCCGGGTATAGCTTCGATCGTTCTCCGGAGTTGCGAGCGCGGCTCCTGGCCGCCATTGACCACGTCGCGGCGCCGGTCTTCTTCATTCACGCCGAGAACGATTACTCCCTCTCGTCCGGCAAGGTGTTGGACGCCCGCCGCGAGCACATCGGTAAGCCGCATCGCTTGAAAATCTATCCGCCCATCGGCCACACGGTGGACGATGGGCACGACTTCCTCCATCTCGGCGTGAACATTTGGGAGCCCGACGTGTTTGCCTTTCTAGACGAAAAGAAGCGGAAGTGAGCTTGCCGGGGACGGATGGCATACCAGAAGTAATCCAGATGCTTGATTTGTTTCGAGGGCCATGATGGACACGAATAGTTCGCGAAGGAGTTTTTTGAAAGGCTCGGCTGTGGTAGGTGTGGCTCACATCGTCCGTTCACCGGCATTTGCAGCTTCGGTTCAGCCTTCGGTAATCGTCGTTGGTGCCGGGGCGTTCGGGGGTTGGTCCGCGCTCCATCTCTTGCAGAGGGGCGCGAAGGTCACGCTGATTGACGCTTGGGGACCTGGAAACTCTCGTGCCAGCTCAGGTGGTGAGACCCGCACCATTCGTGCGACGTATGGTCCTGCGCACCTCTTGTACACGAAGATGGTGGCTCGGGCTCTACAGTTATGGCAGGAGTACGAGCAGCGGTGGAATGTGAAGCTGTTCTTTCGGAGTGGGGCGCTCCGCATGGCCGGCGCGGACGATTCCTACGAGAGTGCTGCCTTGCCGGTGTTGAAGGACGCCGGGATTCGATTTGAGAAACTCTCGGTCCCAGATTGCGCCAAGCGTTGGCCGCAAATCAATTTTGATGGAGTATCGTGGAGCGTTTACGAGCCCGATTCCGGCTTCCTTGCTGCGCGCAGCGGGTGCGAGGCGGTTCTGAATGCTTTTCTGAAAGAAGGCGGCAAATATCGACAGGCACAGGCCACTGCCGGTTCAATCGTGGCCGATCGCATGCAGGGAATCACTAGTGCCCCGGGTGAAATCTTGAATGCTGACCTTTATGTTTTCGCTCTTGGTCCATGGCTTGGGAAAATCTTCCCGTTCTTGGCGACCAAGATCACCCCGACTCGTCAAGAAGTTTTCTTTTTCGGCACTCCTGCTGGCGATGTGCGCTTCACCGAAGAACAACTGCCGACCTGGATTGACGGGGGCAAGTATCCTTTTTTTGGTGTACCCGGAAACCACTGGCGCGGCTTCAAGATCGCTGACGACACACGCGGACCAATCATTGATCCCAGCACGATGGAGCGCGAGATCTCGGAAGAGAAGCTAGACGCGGCGCGTGCCTATCTGCGCATGCGCTTCCCAGCGATGGCCGGCTCCCCGCTGCTGGAAAGCCGGGTTTGCCAGTATGAAAACTCCACAGACCACAATTTCATTTTGGATCGCCATCCCGAAGCGGAGAACGTATGGATTGTTGGCGGAGGCTCGGGGCACGGTTTCAAACATGGACCAGTGATGGGTGAAATGGTGGCGGATGCTGTGATGGGCCTGAAGGCGCCGCCTACGGAAATGGGTCTTGGACGCCTGCTAAAGATCGGTTCGAGCTGAGTTCAATATCGCGCGCGACCGCCGGACATATCGAATACTGCCCCCGTGTTGAACGCGCTGGCCGGGGAACAAAGCCATAAAACCATTGCTGCAACCTCGTCCACACTTCCTAAACGTTTGAGCGGACTAGCGTTTATCATCTCAGCCACCACTGTCCTCGCCCAATCCCGTAATGAGGTCCGTGTTGATAGGACCGGGGGCAACGCAGTTTACGCGAATATCGGTGTCGCACACCTCGCGGGAAAGGGCTTTTGTGAACGCAATCACTCCAGCGCTTGCCGCTGAATATGTTGCGAGGTTCGGCAGACCTTCCTTGCCTGCGAGGGATCCCATATTGACAATCCGCCCACGTCCCGCACGCCGCAATGAGTGGGAGAACTGTGCGGGTTACCCCGAACACACCCATGAGGTTGACCTCGACGATCTTTTGCCATTCGCCAGCGTCGAGTTCATGGAAGGGCCTGTAGGCACCGAGATATCCCGCATTGTTTACAAGGATGTCGATTCGCGGAGACTGGCGAACGGTAGAAGCAAGAGCCTCGGTGATCTGACGGGCGTTCGCAACATCGACGCTCAGGGAATGTGCGCCGTTTAGTTCGACCGGATCGATATCCCAAATCCACACCTGAGCACCAGATCGAAGGAAGTGCTCGGCGACAGCCCTGCCTATTCCCCGAGCGCCACCGGTTACGATGGCTGTCTGGCCAGAAAAATCATACTGGGGTCCGTCGGTCATCCAATTCCTTAGCTGGAAACGTATTCGGCATCACATTCTCGACCAATGGCATTGTTGCACGCAAGCACACGCGGAATGGCGCCTCAAAATGCTCCACTCGGTGATCTTGGGCAGCTACGCCCGGTGACGTTAGTGTTTTATCGGAGGCGCGCATTTGAGAACGAGTGCGCGTGGACGATGCTGTGGCGCGCTTTCGATAA
>Ga0193719_10000112_pt1 | contig 25991 bp, 23 predicted proteins | sample U2a2metaG_FD_160103 | JGI IMG/M metagenome (GOLD analysis project Ga0193719, IMG submission 160103) | Soil microbial communities from a riparian zone of the East river system, Colorado, United States - U2a2 | ecosystem: Environmental > Terrestrial > Soil > Riparian zone | place: USA: East... | reverse complement strand
CCTTTCTGCGGTTCGAATGTGCTGCTCGTCACACCCTTCCAAAGGAAAAAACTGTCCGGCATTGCAAAAAAAATGCCGGAATTTTCTGCGACCGCCGATCAGGCGGCTGTGACGGCCTATGGCAGGCGACAAAGCCAGACGGTGGCTCGCGGCTTGCCCATAAGTGTGATCCTTAGTTAGTTGGATTTTGGTGCCAGCGAGGCGACGATTTTTTCGAAACGCGGGTCACCGCGGAGAGGGTCCCAAAATGGCAAAAGTTTCAGCTGGCCATAGGTGACGGGAGCTGGTGGATGAATTGCCATGGCGAGCTGCTCGCAGGCGAGATCTTTCTCGCCGGCCCAAGCAGCGATCATGGCCAAGTGCGCGATCATACGCGGGCCGTTGATTGCATCCTTTTCCACCGAAAGAAGCTCGACTGCGCGTCGGCCTTCGCGCAATGCGTCTTCTTTTCGTCCAAGAGCAGCGTCCATCAAACCAAGCACGCATAGCGGGGGGCCGTAATTTGGTTGCGCTTGAACCATTTTCTCCTGCGCTGCACGGGCCGCGGTGAAAGCAAGCCGTGCTTTGTCCGTGTCATTTGTCATCCGAGCGACAACGCCTTCTACAAACGGACGATTGAACTGAATAACGTCATCACTTAAGGGGTTTTCGCCAGATGCATCTAACGCAGTTTTTGCTGCAGTGGCGTCCCGTTCGGCGAGGGCGCAGGTGAGCCAGGCATCGGCCACATTCTCAACATCAGCAGGATTCTTCGCACGGATTTCATCAATCAATCTATGCAAAGGTCGAGTATCAGCTTTCCAATCCACTTCCATCAATGCGCGTGCGATCTTCGTATCGAGATCGCCGGGCTTGATGGCCAGCGCGCGCTCCAGCATCGATGCTTCGTCGGCATAGCGCTGAAGAAGGTCGCAGCTTGCCGCAATCTGTTGCAGCGTAAAAAAATTCCGTGGATCAAGATCCACCGCGCGCTCAAGACTCTGCAGCGCTTCTTGTTGCTTCCCTCGGCGCCTCTCGATGTAGCCCTTCAGCTCAAATACCATTGGATCATTAGGTAAACTCTGGCGGGCTAGTTCGAGCTCGGCCAAAGCGTGATCATAATCGAGATATCCTCTGTAAAAATTTTCGGCACGTGCGAGGTGCGCTTCGCCCGAATCGGGTCGGAGGCGAAATGCCGCCCGGATAGCTGACTCGGCTAACGCCAGGCGCGCAGGCGTGCGATCGAACCCAAAGAAATAAAGGAGGTCATAGGTATGAGAGAGCAGGCAATACGCTTGGAAAAATGAAGAATCATGCGCGATAGCCTGGTTCAATAGATCGGCTGCTTCCAACAAATTCGCCTTCGCGTTGGTGGTAAAGCTCGTCATCAAAACAAGATTCTTGGCGCGAGTATAGAACTCGAAGGCGGTAAGATTGGCAGTTGGAGGACGGGCCATGTCCAGTCTCTCAGCAGTGGACAATTTGGCATGAAGCTGGTCCGCAACCTTTAATGCGATTGCACTCTGGGCTGCAAAAACTCCGTTTAAATCGCAGTCGTATTGTTCCGCCCAGACATGGCTGTCGGTACGCGTATCAATTAACTGCGCGTTCAAGTGAAGCTGTGTTCCACTTTTGCGAACACTACCCTGGAGCGCGTGAGATACTCCCAGCGCGACGCCAATCTCGCGCATACTTCGTTTCCCGCGATATTGCATCACGCTGGTGCGGCTGATCACTTTCAGATCACGAACCTTCGCCAGCTTGGTCAAAATATCGTCCTGCACGCCGTCGGCAAAAACGGCGTCCTCATTGTCGTTGCTCAGGTTTTCAAACGGCAGAACCGCGATGCTTTTTTCAGGCGCGGTCAACGCCGTCGACGATCCTCCTTCCTGGAAATGCTGCCGGTACCAGAAGTAACTTGTTAGGCCAAGACCGCTAATGGTTAAAAACACAAGCGCTGCGAGTTGAAGGAGCCTGCGTCGCCGGGGCCTTGCCTTTATCGCCTCACGACACTGCCGCAGCTGGGCCAGCAACTCTTTCGCTGACTGCGGCCGTTTAACCGGGTCAGACGCCAGCATCGAGCGAATAAGCGTCACGAGTTGCCCCGGTACCCTGGCTGCAGCGAGCTGTTCGACTGGCAATCGCTGAAATTGCTCTTCGCGAAGTTCACTCGGCGTTCGCCCGGCAAAAGGCGGCTTGCCAGAAAGAAGATACCAGAGCGTTGCGCCTAACGAGTATATGTCCGAGCGCGCGTCCGACGATACGCCGCCCGCGGTATGTTGCTCAGGGCTGGCAAATCCGGGTGTGCCGGAGAATCCGCCTAAGGCAGACTGATCCGAGGCGACCCGCGCTGCAACAATTGACTTGGCGAGCCCGAAATCGATCACTTTAACGGTCAATCCGTCGGCAGTGTCTGCATCGCTCGCGACAACCATGATGTTGCTCGGTTTTAGATCGCGATGGACCAATCCATGTTTTTCGGCGGCAGCTAAGGCACGACCAACCTGCTCGGCAACGTCCAACGCAGCCGAGATCGGCAATGGTCCATCGCGACGCACACGCGCTTCCAGCGTTTCGCCTTCGACCAGCTCCATTGCGTAAAAACAGTGGCCGGCCGGAGTTTCGCCAAAGTGAAAAACGGTCGCGACGTTCGGATGTCGCAGTTGAGCGGCAGCCTGCGCTTCGCGCCGGAAACGTTTCCGCGCACCAGGATCGGTCGAGTAGCGGACGCCTATTACCTTGAGTGCGACGGGCGAACCCAGGTTGGTATCGATTGCGTGATACGTTGTTCCCATCGCGCCCCGCCCGAGTTCGCAGGGAGTGACTCCGTCCGACGACACCGAAACTTCGTAATGCTGGAAGCATCGATTTGTGCTTTCAGTTTCATCTAAACCGCCGAGCAACAGGCAGTTTAAGCAACCGGAAATAGCTTCCGGAGCTCCGGGACTCGCAAGCGGCGTACCACATTGTTCGCAGCGCAAGACTTCCTCATCAGCCAGTGGCATCGAAAGCCTTCCTTATTAGTAATGCCCGGCCGTAAGTATCCTGCGAAGATGACGCAGCTCCTCGTCGACATCTTCAGCGATGCCAATGGTGCGGGCGACTTCTTCGCGCAACAATTCGCGGTAGCGCGCACGCAGTCGGGAAAGGTGGCTGCGAAATGTATCGATCGAGATATCGAGCTGGCTCGCGACCTCTTCGTGACCAGGCAAGCCTACGCCGCCAGTGAGAAATGGTTTCAGTGTATGAAACAAGCGTGCTTTGGCGGAATTCTCGTATTCGTTCTGGGTTCGGGTCAGTGCCCGGGCAGCCAGGGCAGCGGCCCAAGCCTGTTCGTACTGCTGCTCGTCATCCAATTTCATGGCAGGCGGTACGCGCCTATAAAAGGCCTCTGCTGCCTCGACTTCGTCATCCAGGAGCACGAACTCGTGATCACCGCCACGTTTTATCGCTCGCGACTTATCCCAGGCGTCCGTCATGTAGTTCTTGAACGACGCGAGCAAGAACGAACGGAACTTTCCTTTCCCGCGGTCCGTTTGGGCGTAAGCCTTGCTCTGTAACAGGTAGGCGAAGAACCCTTGGACGAGATCTTGCGCATCAGCTGAACTGTTGCCGCGCCGGCGGGCGAAGGTATAGAGAGGCGGCCAATAATCCTGGCAGAGCCGAGCCAGGGCACCGTCCCCCGTCTCGTCGTCGGCACAAGCTTCGACGACGCTCCAGTGCGTAGTGGCGAAAGTTGCACCGCCCTCCTGGAGGGTGCCAGGAATCCCATTCACAGCCTAAAGAATAGATGGAAGCGATCGCGAATAGCAAGACGCTGAATCGCAACGACCAAGACTCATTATGGTAACAGATCTGTTACCTGCGATTTTCGAAAACTTTGCAGCCGACTCAGCTACCTCTACAGTCAAAGTAGTTCGCCATGAATATTCTGGTTGTTGGTAGCGGCGGCCGTGAACACGCGCTTGCGTGGAAATTGGGGCGATCTCCAGATGCCGAGCGTATTTTTTGTGCTCCGGGGAACGCGGGCACTGCGGAGATTGCGGAAAATGTTGCCATTTCCGCCAGTGATTTGAAGGCGCTGGTTCGGTTCGCCAGAGAAAATCGCATCGACCTGACGGTAATCGGTCCGGACGATCCCCTCGCCGCGGGGATTGTGGATCTTTTTAGTGCAGAAAAATTGCGTGCGTTTGGTCCGACGAAATCGGCAGCGCGCATTGAGGCCTCCAAAATTTTCGCGAAAGAGCTGATGCGCACTCAGAAAATACCCACAGCCGAAGCGAGAACGTTTACCGACAGCAGCGAAGCGCTAGATTACTGCGAGCGACTGAAATTTCCGGTTGTGATCAAAGCAGACGGCCTTGCTCTGGGAAAAGGAGTGATCATTGCCTCTGACGCTGCCATGGCGAGATCCGCCATCGATGAGATGATGACCCAGGGCCGCTTTGGCGACGCAGGTCGACGGATCGTGATCGAGGATTTCTTGCGCGGAACAGAATGTTCGCTGCACGCGTTGGTAGACGGAAGCAGCTATCGTCTGCTGGAATCTGCTCGCGATCACAAGCGCGCGCTGGACGGCGATCAGGGCCCGAATACTGGCGGGATGGGCGCGTTCAGCCCCGCCAACAATTGGGACGACACGCTGCAATCGCAGTTCGAAACGGAAATTATGCAGCCGCTGCTACGCGGTCTCCTGCAAGAGCGAATTACATTTCGCGGACTTCTTTATCCAGGCTTGATAATTACCAGCGATGGCGCGCGTGTGCTGGAGTTCAATTGCCGTTTTGGCGACCCGGAAACACAGGCCCTTTTGCCCAGGATGAAATCAGATCTGCTTCCGCTGTTGGAAGCGACGATTGATGGAAACCTTTGCAAGTGTGCGATTGAATGGGATACGCGTGCCGCCGTCACGGTGGTGCTCGCGTCTGATGGTTACCCTGGCAAATACGAAACTGGAAAAACAGTTTCGGGTCTCGATGACGCGAGAAAGCTCGAAGATGTCCAGATTTTCCACGCCGGAACCAAACGCGCCAACGGCGAAGTTAAGACTGCTGGCGGCCGCGTTCTCGCGGTGACGGCGCTTGGATCAACGCTCGAAGCCGCACGCGCACGCGCATACGAGGCTACTTCCCGTATTCATTTCGAAGACTGCCATTACCGCCACGACATTGCCCTGGGTGTAACCAACTGAGAGAACTCCAAATTCGATATTCGGAATTCGGATTTTCGCGCAATTAAAAAATGCGCTATAGGTCGGCATCTGTTTCCGATGTCTCAATTCACGTCGTTGTCCTTAATTAGCTTCTGTCTGGCGATAAATGCGCTGGCGCAAACTCCACCGCCGACTGTAGTGCCCCCAGGCAAGCCTGCCGCTTCGGCAAGACCATCCGCACTCGCATCGCCTTCGCCCTCGGGAAGCCCTACCACCGAAGACCTGGTCAATTCGTTAGGCCCGCCTGACCTCCAGGCAGTCATCACGCTATTAAAAGGTAATTTCACAAATCCGGATGAAATTACCGATACCGAGTTGAATCGGGCAACTGTTGAGGGCCTCATAATGAGGCTACCGCGTGGCGTAATGCTTTTGCCCGCCAAGGAGAATGCGCCGGCGGAAACGCCCACCGTCTTTTACAGTGAGATTATCGGGGGACACATCGGATATGTGCGCGTCGGTTCATTAAACGCAGCAAACCTTCAGGCGTTGGACAAGAGCATCGCCAATTTCGCCGCGAAAAACGTGAACGCGCTCGTTGTGGACCTTCGCGCCAGTCCGGCGACAACTGATTGGCCGCTGGCCGCCGAATTCGCAAAGCGGTTTTGTCCCAAAGGCAAAACGCTTTTTACCTTGCGCAAACCGGCCGGACATCAGGACCGTGTGTTAAGTTCTGATCGTGATCCGGCATTTCGCGGTCTGGTGATGGTACTCACCGATGGCGATACGGCTGGTGCGGCTGAAGCGATCGCTGCCGCACTGAGATTTTACAACAAGGCCCTGCTCATCGGGCAGGTGACCGCCGGTCGCGCAGCTGAATACTCGGATTTGTCGCTACCGAGCGGCAAAATTCTACGCGTTGCGGTCGCGGAAATGGTTTCCCCCGACGGTCGCCCACTGTTTCCAGAGGGGACAAAACCAGATTTGCCTGTCGAGATGTCAACGGCAGACAAGCGGCAGATTTTCCAACTGAGCGGCGAAAAGGGAATGGGGCCGTTTGTTTACGAGGGCGCCCGCCCGCACTTGAACGAGGCAGCACTGTTAGCCGGGACAAATCCCGAAGTTGAAGCAGCCGAGGCGGCGCAGCAGCGCCGCGGCCGCGCGCCGGAAAAGCCCCCAGCCCACGATCCCGTGTTGCAGCGCGCATTGGATGTAGTCACCTCGCTCGAGGTTTATCAAAAACGATAGCGGACTGCGTGTTTGACGACCTGGTTGTCGCTTAGTTTTGCGATTACCGCGGAGCTTATTCTCGCTAGGTAATCCGTAGCCGTTATACTGAGTTGAGAGATTCTTCGATTTCGCTCAGAATGACAAAGCCGTGACACCGCTCGAAGAACGCATCGGCTACAAATTCCGGAACTCACTTCTGCTCGCGGAGGCGCTCACACACCCGAGCCTTGGTCATGAGGCGCAACGTTATCATTTTGATTATCAGCGTTTGGAATTTTTGGGCGACGCCGTTCTCCAGCTGGTTATCACCGAGTATCTGTTTCGCCATTTTGGAGCTGAAGCTGAAGGACAACTAACGAAACTACGTTCGCGGCTGGTTTCTCGCGAAGCGTTGCGGGCGCATGCTGCTGCGCTGGACTTGGGACACTACATTTTGATGGGACGCGGCGAGGAAAGCAGTGGCGGCCGGGGACGCACGTCCACATTGGCAGACGCGTTTGAGGCGCTCATCGGTGCCATTTACCTCGACGGCGGTCTCGAGGCAGCGAAGGAGTTTATTTTGACGCAGACTCGCAGTGATCTCGAACAACTGGCCGAAACACCAGTGGACATCAATCCCAAGGGCCAGCTTCAGGAGTTGTTGCAAAGCATCTCGCCGCGCAGTCCGGTCTATGAATTAGTTTCGCAAAGCGGGCCTGAGCACGAGAAAATGTTCGTTTCACAAGTTGTCTGGGAAGGAATCGTTCTCGGCCAGGGCAGCGGTCGCAGCAAGAAACAGGCGGAAACTGCGGCTGCACTCGAAGCGATGCAGTTAAAGCGTTGGGAGCAACAACCGAGCTCCGGCGTGTAAGATCGCTGTAGCCGGCCGACCTCTGGGGGCGCGGTGCGCGCGTGTTAAACACCTCAGCGACGCGCTTCGCACAGCGAAGCGGCTACAGGGAATGCCTAAGCGCTTCGAGATTTTTGCCAGGGTGCGACGTCCATCGAAAATGTCGCATGATCGCTTCGGTCACGAATTTCTTGGCCTCACTGATCGCCTCTTCAAGGGCCAGCCCTTTGGCAACACCCGCCGCGATCGCTGCCGAATATGTGCAGCCGGTGCCATGAGTCGCGACGCCGAAAACCTTCGGAGCTGAAAACTCCACCACTTTCCCGTTGGCAAACAGAAGATCGACAGCGCGTTCACCCGCCAGATGACCGCCTTTGAGAAGGATCCCGGTTTCGAATCTCTTCTCCAACTCTTTTCCGGCATGATGCATCGATTGCCGATCTTTAATTTTCGTTCCAAGTAACCGCCCCGCCTCATCCAGATTTGGCGTAATTAAGCTCGCGAGTGGGAACAATTCGTTCTCATAAGTTTCGATAGCCGCCGGATCAAGGAGAGGATCGCCACTCGTTGCTACAAAGACCGGATCGATCACCAGGGGAATCCGTGGCGCGGACATCTTGTCTAGGCTCAGTATCGTCTTCGCCACCGTGGAAACGATTTCCGCCGAGCAAAGCAGACCAGTCTTGATCGCAGCGATCGGGAAATTTCTTGAGAGCACTTCGATTTGTTCGCGAACAATTTTCGCGCTGACCGGCTCGATCCGTGAAACCTTTCCGGGAATTTCCGCGACGATGCAGGTCACGGCGGTCAATCCATAGACACCCAGTGCGGAAAACGTTTTCAGATCCGCCTGAATGCCTGCGCCCGCGCTGCTGTCGGAACCCGCGATGCTTAGCGCGACCGGAACGTTTTCAGTTGAACGTTGGGCGTTGGACGTTTGGCATTCGGTGTTTGCTTCTGCCTTCACACGCGTTTGCGGCGCGCCCGGGTCCGAGCCGGACTGGCCTCCTCGCGCCCTACCATTCACGCGCCGTCGTTCCCGATCGCTTCGACCGGGCAGCCTTCCATCGCCTCTTTGCAAAGTCCTTCTTCGTCCGGCGTCTCCGGTTGTTTATAGACATAGGAATGGCCGCCGTCGTCGTTCCGCTTGAAATTGGCAGGCGCGGTTTCGCGGCACAGATCGCAATCGATGCATTGATCATCGACATAGAATTTGCCCGTTACGTTTTCGGCGTATTTGTTCGCGGCATCGGCCATGGTTTTTCCCTAAAAATGAAGTGGAACGTTAGGAAGAAACGCCCCGTCTGCAAAGTAATTTGCGTCTTAACGCGATTGGACGCAACCACCAGGCGTTGGCAGGACGTTAGATCTGTAAAGCCTTGAAACTGAAAGTCTATTACTGCCAAACACCGATCGACTGGTTCGGCAGCCTGACGAGATAACGCTTTCACGACCTCCAACCTATGAAAAAGGAAGCTATTAGGACCATACGCGCCTTTGCGATTGAGCTCGTGATCTACGCGCTTCTTGTCGTCGTCTACTTTTTCTTAGTCCTGCATTTTCTGGGACAATGGCTGTACGAGCTCGAAATTCATTATCGGTATCTCTATGCCGGGCTCGCGATTTTACTGATCGTCGGTCAGGCCGTTCTTCTTGAAAGTCTCACCACTTTTTTGATCCGCCTCATTCGAGGCCGCTCCGAATAAGTCATGTTTTTTCCAATCTCAGGGGCGCACATCAGTCCCATCTATCTGGCGGCCGTCGGATTTATCATCGGCATTCTTGGCGGATTCTTCGGAGTAGGCGGGAGCTTCATCGCAGGCCCTGCTCTGCGGCTCGCCGGTTTGGATTGGAATTTCGCGGTCGGAACCGACTTAGCGCACATCGTCGGAAAATCGGTCGTAGCCGTGAGACGGCACCGCGCCCTGGGAAATGTCGATCTTCGGCTCGGATTGATCATGGCAGTGGGAACGATCGGCGGCACGGAAGTCGGCGCGCAGGGGATCCAGGCCTTGAAACGCGCGGGCAACGTCAATCTTGTGGTCAGCATCGTCTCGATCGTCGTCTATCTAAGCATTTCGGCTTTCATGACCTGGGAAAGCCGAAAGACTTTGTTGTCACCAAAGGGACGATCGCAGCGCGGCGCTGTAAAAGGAGCCAAATCAAAAAAGGACCATTCGGCGTTTGGCCCTGTCACACGCGCGATTCAACGCCTGAAGATTCGGCCCATGATTTCCCTGCCGACGTCGGGGATAAGAGCCATTTCGTTGTGGACAATCTTGCTGGTGGCGTTCGTGGGCGGATTATTCAGCGGCTTTCTCGGCGGCGGCGCTGGCTACATCCGCATGCCGTCCATGGTTTACGTTCTGGGAGTTCCCACCCACCTCGCAGTGGGCACTGACCTTTTCGAAATCATCATTTCTGCCAGCTACGGCACATTCAGCCATGCAGTAAAAGGCAACGTGGACATTTTGATCGCGCTGGTTATGCACACTGGCGCGGCCGTTGGCGCGCAGATCGGCGCCATCTCTACCCAATACTTTGCCGGCCCGAAGATTCGGCTCGCTTTCGTTCCTCTGCCGCTGATCGGCGCCGCCATTGTCATCTACACAATGATCAGTGGCCATAAATTGTAGTGCACAATGAAGATTTTGATCTGCAGTGACGGAATGCCGGCGTCCGAGAATGCGATTCACCTGGCAGCGTTGTTAGCCGGCCCGCTAAAGGCTGAAATCACTCTTCTCGGCATTGCCGAAAAGTCGAGCGATGAGCTCCCGCTGCGTGAGACGCTTGAAAAACAAGCACAATCGCTCCGGGGCCAAAATGCTCAGCCGGATATCGTCTTCCGCGCAGGTGAACCGGTACGCCAGATTCTCGATCAAACATCAAACGCCAGTTACGATCTCGCTATCGTCGGCGCACGATGGACTGGAGCAACCGGGTATTACTGGCGCTCGGAAAGAACCTATGAAGTGATCAAAGCGATTCGGCCGCCAGTATTGGTGGCAATCAGTGAACGCAAACAGTTGAAACGCTTCCTCGTTTGCACAGGCGGAAAAGAATTCATCGAACAAGCCGTGCAATTCACCGGCGAAATTGCGGCCGCTCTAGGTGCATCGGTCACGCTTTTGCATGTAATGGCCGAGCCGCCTGCTATCTATGTCAATCTCGTACAGTTAGAGGAGAACGTTGATCAGTTGCTGGAATCGAAATCGGAGCTCGGGACAAATCTGCGTCTTGAAAAGACGCAGCTCGAACGACTCGGTGTCCCAGCCGAAGTGCGCCTTCGGCACGGCATCGTGATCGATCAAGTTTTCGAAGAAGTGCGCGCACGCGATTACGATTTGATTGTGACCGGCACCTCGCAGGCGCGCGGTCTGCTCGGGCATTACATCATGGGCGATCTGACCCGCAGTATTTTGAATCTTGCAAATGTGCCCGTCCTCGTCGCGCGCGCAGGGCCGCCGAAAGCGGGCCGAACTCTTTGGAAAGCGTTCAAAGGTTTATTCGGCGCGCGCTAAGGGCGACGAACCGACGTCGCCTTGTATTCGCTTACTCGTATGCCCACGCCCGAACAACCAACTCTGCAGAGCAGGCGGGTGCGGCGTTGGCTCGGGCATCTTTGGCGTGAATGGACAATCGAAAGTTGGCGCCCAATCGCGCCCGCTTTCGCCAAACCAGAGCCTTTGAAATGGAATGATGCCCAAGTAACGGCAGCCTGGATCGGCCACGCAACGGTCCTCATCAATCTCTTTGGCATCAACATTCTGACCGACCCGGTGCTCTTTCCACGTATCGGGATTCGGCTGCCGGGTTTTACCATCGGTCCGAAGCGATTGACCGCGCCTGCGCTCCAATTTCACCAGCTGCCCAGGATTGACCTAATCCTTCTATCCCATGCGCACTTCGATCATTTCGATCTGCGAACGCTCGACTGCTTTGATAAAGACACCAGCGTAATAACCGCTCCAAAGACTGCAGACTTGCTAAGATGGACACGTCTTCGAGACATCACAGAGCTTTGCTGGGGTGAAACGAAAGTGCTCAACATCGGCAGCCAAACGAAAGGCACCATTGCGATCAGAGCCTTTCAAGTGAAACACTGGGGCGCGCGAACGCAGCGCGACACCCATCGCGGTTACAATGGCTATTTAATCGAACGAAATGGACGGCGCGTCTTGTTCGCTGGGGACACCGCGCTGACGGACACTTTTGCCGAGCTTCGCAAGTACGGGCCCATCGATCTCGCGATCATGTCGATCGCAGCTTACAACCCATGGATCCGGAACCATTGCACGCCGGAGGAGGCGATCGAGATGGCCAACGCCGCCGGCGCGCAATTCATCATGCCGGTGCATCATCAAACGTTCCGTCTCAGTTTCGAGCCATTGCGAGAACCGATCGAACGCTTTCAAGCGGCCCTTAGTAATAGTCCTGAACGCATCGCACTACGCGAAGTTGGCGAGACTTTCGTGTTGCCATGATGCTTTAACAATCTCGATCAAGAGCACGAGTAGGAGAAGGCGCCAACCCGTGGAGTGCTATTGCCACGCTGTGCCACGATGTAATGTTTGGCCGCGCTTGCCGACGTAGCTCAGCTGGTAGAGCAGCGGTTTCGTAAACCGCAGATTCACCAGGTAATACAAGGTTCGTTGCCGTTATGTCGCCAATTTAGATCAAGAACGGGGGAATTTACACGCCCGCGCGCAGCCGCACGCGACGCGGAACTGCGTAAACGCTCCTACTGGGAATTCCTCCATGGCTACGAATTTGAGACGGCGACCGCCGAAGCGGCAAACTGCCTAGGTATGTAAGACCGCGAAAGCCGCGCACACGTCGCAGATGCCGAAGAAGGTGATAACCTTCCGTTGAAATCAACGTAACGTTTGAGGCATGAAAACAAGAAAGGAAAAATTATGGACATCAGGGAAAACGTAAACATTATCGACGGCCAGCTTAACCAGCACATAACTGGCAACACCAACATGAATATTATCGGCGGCTGGCGCAGCGTAACAAATGACGGAACAGGAACAGTCGCCGGCAATGGCGCATACCGTAAAGACTATTGCACTAAGACTCAGGTCCCTAGGGGCTTCGATGTTGGCAACGTTTACCTTGCGTGGGTTGAAGCTCCGGGCGCTCGTGGTCAATACGAAGGCGAATGGCGCGTCGGTTGCAGTCCTAAAGACGGTCAGGGTAATTGGTCTTATTTCCAGTGCGAGCTAAACATCGGCAGCTTTGTTGACGCTGGCTACAATGACACCATCAACGGGAATCACGCTACGGGAGGCATTCTCATCGGCGCAACAGTCCCCGGGGCATTCGGGCCTCCAAGCTCCAGTAAGACCGCGACGTTCGCGGTTGCTACCGCCGGCGCTCCGAATAATCCCTCGTACGCGCAATTCTATAACGGCCTGCTAATCAACCCGGACTCGATCGCCAAGGGCGGCCGCGGCGTGCAATTCGGCGGCGCTAACTTGGCCAAAAACGCGCCCTATGCGCCGTTCGAGGTCACACGCTCCTGGGAGACGGGGATACGGCTAGAGAAAGCACATTTCAGGGATGGCAAGGCAATCACGCTATCAGCACAGCAAAAAATCGCGTGGGACGACGGAACCCAGGCGGTGCATTTGACTCCGACTGAAACACGCAGGCTAAAGCGCCTGCTGTCAAAGAGAAAAACCACCTAAGAAAGCAAAACAAAAACATGCGACATGTGTTACAATGATTAGATGTCTGGAATAGTCGTTTTACCTATGAAAATGGCCGTTTTAGAGGGCAAATGCCGACGTAGCTCAGCTGGTAGAGCAGCGGTTTCGTAAACCGCAGGTCACGGGTTCGAATCCCGTCGTCGGCTCCAGCCCCGAAAGCTTTCGGGGCTGTCACACCGTAGCCCCGACGGAGGCGATCATTTGATCCCAAGTAATTTTTTGTCGCGAGCTACGGCTTGGCAGGCACTCGATTGCGAATTGTTGGAGTCCGACGATTGAACGTTGGCGCCTCCGGCGCCGCCGGCTCGCGAAGACTTTCGGAGTCGGCTTGCCGAAGGCGGGTTGAGCGTTAAACGTTTGGCATTTTAGAATGGCAGACTCGTTCTCAAATTCCGTCTCGATCATTATTCCAACCTTGAACGAGGAGGAAAATATTCTGCCGCTGGTCGCGGAAATTGCTGCGTGCGCTGTCTCTTTTCGGGAAATTTTGTTCGTTGACGACCATTCTACTGACGCAACGTGCGACAAAATTCGCGCGGTCTCGGGCACTCACCCGATCCGCTTAATCGAGCAGGACGGCGCAGGTCCTGGATTAGCGACGGCGATCATGTTGGGCGCGCGGGCCGCACGCGGAGAAATTCTGCTCGTGATGGACGCAGACCTGAGTCATCCGCCTGACCGGATCAAAGATCTGGTGGCGCCGCTGTTTGCCGGCACCGCAGACCTTGTGGTCGGCAGCCGCTATGTGAAGGGTGGGTCGACGCCGGGCTGGCCGGTATGGCGGCGGGCCGTGTCGCGAGCGGGGGCGGCGCTTGCGCATCCGCTCACTGGCCTTCATGACTCCATGTGCGGCTTCTTCGCCATTGGTCGTTCCCGATTGTTGGAACTCGCGCCGCAAACCAGCGGTTTCAAAATTGTTTTCGAGACAATGTTGCGCGGGCGCGGAACGCTGCGAGTACGTGAAGTTCCGATCGTCTTTCGTGAACGCGTACATGGGAAATCGAAAATGTCGTTCGGCGTTGCCCTGCGATTTTTTTCCCGCTGGCTCCACGCAATATTCGAGAATCTGAGTCACGGCGGTTCTCGGCGTGAGCGAAGCGCGAACCTGGCTGGCGCAGCGGAGGTTTTACATCCAGAGACTCCAGGAGAGTAGCGCGGAGGCATCGCGCCAGACTCGGCTTGAAGTGTCGCCCAGCACAACCACGATCACATCCCTCCCAGGACGCGTACCGCTCGCGATCAGACATTTGCCTGCGGAATCGGTGTAACCGGTCTTCATCCCGTTGCAATAAGGGAGCCGCCTGAGAAGCTTGTTGGTATTCTCAAGCTCGCGCGTGCGACCGTTGGCAAAGCGAAAAACAAGCTGCGGAAGACAAACGATCGAGCGAATTGTCGGATTCGCATAAGCAGCGCGCGCGATGAGCGAGAGGTCGCGCGCGGTGGAATATTGGCCTGGCATCGGTAGACCATTCGGATTCACAAAGTGCGAATGCACAGCTCCAAGTTGTTGGGCACGTCTGTTCATGACCTCCGCAAACGCTTCGATGCTGCCGGCATTATCCCGGGCCAGACATCGTGCAACGTCATTAGGGCTTTTTACTAGCAACGCGCGCAGAAGATCGATTCGCTGATAAGTGTCGCCTGCTTTGATGTTCAACTTCACCGGCTCAGCCATGGTATCTGTTGGTTGCACTGTGACCTGCCGATCGAGAAAACCGCTCTCCGCTACTATCAGCGCCGTAAGTAATTTTTGCGTGCTCGCTGGAGCCCTGAATTGATCCGGATTTTTTTCGTACAAGGTTTTGCCACTATTCGCGTCCACCACAATCACTGAAGCTGCGCTGGTCTTTGGTATTCCCTCGGGAGTGAACTCTGTCGGCGCAGGGATTGTTTCCGGTGTTTCCTTCGACTTTGCGCGGGCCCGGTGTGAGCGGGTATGAGTCGATTTCGATGTCTTTGCTTTGCGAGTCGGTTCGGCATCAGCGTCCTGTTCGTCGTCGGAGCGATTAGCTTTAGCGATTTTATCTTTCGCAGTAACCGCCTTCGCTTTGCGGACGGGAGCGGAGACCCCACTCGGTCGTACGGCTTCGGAGTCAGCGGCGTCCTGGCTCCATGCGTTTGGAACTGATGCCAGGATGAGAACGCAAAGGAACCAGAGCCAGTTGCGCGACGATTTCATGGGTCGGAAATTAGCGACAAAACTTCTAACGGTGCAACTACCGGGCGCAAATGCCAGTCTTATGTCTAGGATTTCCGTCCGCGCTCGATCAATTCAATCTCGTAGCCTTCTGGCGCGTCGATGAATGCGATTTTACTGGTGCCGGTTGAATGCGGCCCATCGGATAGCGGATGACCTTTTGCTGCTGCCTCTTTCGCGAACTCCTCAAGATCGTCCACTTCAAATGCGAGATGCGTAAGGTCGGGGCCCACCACTATCGGCCCGCTTTCGTCAAATTTACAAATCTCAATCTCCTCGTCGCCATGAGGAGCTTTTAAAAACACGAGCTGTGATCCGCGACCGGAAGTGTGACGGCGAATCTCCTTGAGTCCCAGCACATCCTTGTAGAAAGAAACCGTTTTTTCCAGGTCTTGTACGCGGTATCGCGTGTGCAGCAGTTTCTTGACCATGGCTTATCTTATTCTTGCGCGATGCGGATTCAAACTCACGCTCTGGGTTTTACTTCTTGTCATGTCAAGCCAAGTCGAGGGATCCCGTAGCCTCATCAGCGGTTGCTCTGCGGGATTCCTCGACTACGCTTTCGCTCCGCTCGAAATGACAAGCATACAATCATGAAAAAAATCGGAATTCTTTTTGGCCAGGAACACAGTTTCCCACCGGCATTCGTGGAGCGGGTGAATCAGAAAACCGGCGGCAAAGACATCGTCGCGGAATTTGTAAGAATCGACAAGGTGATTCAGGGGGAGCCATGCGGCTATGACGTGGTGATCGATCGCATCTCGCAAGACGTCCCATTCTATCGGGCCTGGCTGAAGAACGCCGCCCTCACGGGCACGGCAGTTGTGAATAATCCATTCTGGTGGAGCGCCGACGAAAAATTCTTCAACAACGCGCTGGCGACAAAGATCGGCGTTGCCGTTCCGCGAACGGTGTTGCTTCCGTCCAACCAACCGCCGACGGACACAAACGATAAATCATTTCGCAATCTGGGTTACCCGCTCGATTGGGAAGGGATTTTCAGTTATGTCGGCTGGCCGGCATTCTTCAAGCCGTTTGCAGGCGGCGGCTGGAAGAATGTCTATCGCTTGCATGACCCGGAGGAATTTTATCGCGCCTACAACGAGACTGGCCAGCTCGTGATGATGTTGCAGGAGGAAGTGAAATTCGATATGTACTTCCGCTGCTATTCAATCGATCAACGGCACGTGCGAATTATGCCGTACGAGCCGCGCCATCCTTATCACTTGCGATATCAAACCGAATGGCAGGCGCCGAAAGATATCCTCGAAAGAGTCGAGCAGGATGTGCTGACGCTGAACCAGTTTCTTGGTTACGACTTGAACACAGTTGAGTTTGCGATTCGCGACGGCGTGCCGGTGGCGATTGATTTTTGCAATCCCGCGCCGGATGCGGAAGCTGCCAACGTCGGTCAGGCAAATTTCGAATGGGTGGTCGAAGCCGTTTCTGAAATGGCAATCCGTAAAGCTCGCGAGCACAAACCCGGCCGTGACAATTTAAGCTGGGGCAAATACGTGCAAGCCGCAGTGACAAGGCGCTCGCTCAGCGAGCTTGTATAAGACCGCCAATTAACATCGGGCGGTCATCCTGATCCCGCAGTCGCGGGAGAAGAACCCCACAAGGGCTCGACCGTTATGCTGGGATGTTAGTGTGATCCGACAACTTGCGTGAGGTCCCTCGTCGTCTTCGCGACTCGGGATGACAGCGCGCTGTTTTTGGCGGAGATTGGCCGCCCCTCCATGAGCGCGAAGGATCATACGTTTACTCTCGGGATCGAAGAAGAGTTCGCCATCATCGATCCGGAAACGCGCGAGCTGCGGTCACATATTCACGAAATTCTCGAGGGCGGAAAGATCCTGCTCAAGGAGCAGATCAAACCCGAGATGCATCAGTCTGTGGTGGAACTGGGCACGGAGGTTTGCGATTCCATCGACTGTGCGCGCACACATGTGATCGAGTTACGCAGCAGACTGGCCGAGCTTGCCGGTCGCAGTGGATTGAAGATTGCGTCGGTCGGCACGCATCCCTTTTCCCACTGGCGGAACCAGCACATCACTGAAGGCGAACGTTACAAACAAATCATCGAAGACATGCAGCTGCTCGCCCGGGCAAACCTGATCTTTGGGTTGCATGTTCATGTCGGAGTGCCCGATCGGGAGGGCGCCATCCACGTGATGAATCAAGCGCGTTATTTTTTGCCTCATATCTACGCGCTCTCGGTCAATTCGCCGTTCTGGGTGGGAGAAAATACGGGACTCAAAGGGTATCGCCTGAAAGTGTTCGAACGTTTTCCGCGAACGGGCATTCCTGATTCGTTTGAATCGCTTTCGGAGTATGACGACTACTGCAAGCTGCTGGTGAAAACCGGTTGCATCGACAACGCCAAAAAAATCTGGTGGGACATCCGGCTGCACCCATTCTTCGATACGCTGGAGGTGCGCGTGTGCGACGCTCAAACCCGTGTAGAGGACACGCTCGCCATCGCGGCATTGATTCAGGCAGTCATCGCTAAGCTTTTCAAATTGCTCTGGCGAAACACCACCTTCCGGATCTACCGGCGTCGTCTCCTGGATGAAAACCGGTGGCGCGCAGCCCGCTACGGCATCGACGGAAAACTGATCGATTTCGGCAGGGAAGCGGAAGTGGAAGAGCGGAGTTTGCTAAACGAATTGCTCGAATTTGTCGCCAGCGAGGCAGACGAGCTTGGCACGCACCGGGAGATGGCGCATATTGAGCGCATCATGCGCGAAGGCACCGGCGCAGATCGACAACTTGCCGCGTTCGACCGCACGCATGATATGAAAGCGGTGGTCGATCATATCGTCGCAGAAACGTACGAAGGACTCGACGTGTCGCGACAAGCCGAAATCACCGGCTAACGAGAAAGAGCTGAGCACCGCCACCGACAGCGAGCTTGGCTCCAACTGAAACAGTTTTGATCACCTGAAAACACAAACATGCGCCAGGTGGCGGTTAACTCGAGCGATTGGTTAGATTTCAACTGTGAACCTGCACTTCGAGTGTCCCTGCTGGAACATTGTCGTGAAACGTAATAATCGCATAGCGCTGATTGAACTCTTTGACCTCATACACCGGCAACTGCATGTCTGGCGAGCGTACGTTCAAAGTGCCAACGGTGACATCGTCTTCAAACGTCACAAATAATGTACCGAAAGTTGCTAGGCGCTGGTTACCCTGCGTACCGACACTGATGACCGCGGATTGCAAATAGTACCAGCGAAAAATGTTGTCGAAGCTGAGGGCATTGGGAGCGCGGTGATCACCAAAAATGTGCAGGCGGAGGGATGCGCTCGGACGTACTGGCCGCTTTCGACGCAGTCCACCGGCACCGATTAGTCCCACCGATACGCCGAAAAGAAAAATCCCAGCGCCGAAGCCGGTGCGTGGCGCCCACGCAGGGAGCTGAGGAAAGTAGTACTGCAGCGCAAGCGTGAAAAGCGCCAATGCAATCCCGATTATGCCAATTGCGCGATCAATCACGGTTACTGTGATCTAACGAGAACAAGCTAAGCTACCGTCACCGAGAGCGAGCGTGGTTCCGACAGAAAGCATAGGGCCATACATCTAACGGGAATTCGACCTCAAAAATCTGCAATTAATTACAGATAAAATCTGTATAATCCGGTTGCGTCTTGGGCTGTCTGGCAATAAGAGCCGGTGCACGTGGGAGACCTTTGTAGTAGCCGCTGTTTCCAAAGACAAGCAGAGAGAAGCCTATTCAGCGTCCTCTCGCCTAAAAACCACGGTAACGATCAGACCCAGGACACTAACAGCGGTCATCATTCCCAGCACCGCTGGAATGCCGAACTTACCCTTTAGGATTGGCAGGACGAACACGCCGAGAGTCGCTCCGATTTTGGCCACACCCGCAGCGAAACCGCTGGCGGTACCGCGCAATTGTGTCGGAAACAGGATAGGCGCCAGCGTAAACGTGGTGGAATTAGGACCGGCGTTCATTAACAAGTTGAACAGAATGAACCCGGCGAAAACGAGCGGAATGTGTCCCATGCCTGCGGGAGAATTCGATAGGGAAACAACGATCATGAGCAGCAACATGCCGAAAGCCATGCCCGCGAAACCGATGACCTGCATTCGAATCCGCCCGAATCGTGGGACGGCCCAAATTCCGACAAGAAAACCGAACAGCAGGAACAAATCGATCGCAGCGCTTCCTCTCGCGTCCGCGAAGTCACGGGGGATGACGCCAACCCCCTTACCGGAGACATCAATCGCGCCGAGGATAATCGGAGTGAAGAGTCCGACGCCGTAGGTGGCGATATCCATCAAAAACCAGGGGACTGCGATAGGCGCGAGAGAAAAGAATCGCTATTCCGGGTGATTTCGGAGGCAGGACCGAATTTGCAACGTTTGAGTTTCCGCCATCGCTCGTAATTTGTAGCACTGCTTCGCGCTGCTCAGGCATGATCCGAAGGAACGCCTGCGCCGCCTCGGCAAATCTGCCTCGAGTCATCAACCAATGCGGACTGTCTGGTTCCGAAAGACGCAGAAAGAAAAAGAGAACGGCAATAACGCCTTCGGCCGCCAGAAAAAGCCGCCAAGTCTGGGCGCTGTGCACATTCTTTAGCAGCATCAGTGCAATCACGGCGGCAAGCAACATACCGACTGATTGGCAGGCAATTGTAGCAACCATCATTCGTGCACGACTGCGTTTCGGCAGCACTTCCGAAACGTAACTACTACTCGCTGGAAAATCGATGCCGACTCCCGCCCCAACGAGAAGCTGCCCGATAAAGAGCAGTGGAAAGCCATTGGCCAGCGCGCTGGTCGCGGCGCCCGTGCCGATGATTATCATGTCCGCGAGCATCAACTTCTTTCGGCCAAGACGATCTGCCATTGGCCCGCCAAGTCCGGCCCCAAAGACAGCGCCAAACACCAAACTTGCGCCGATGAGACCTACCACATCAGGCGTGAGACGAAACTCAGCGATGATCAGCGGCATCGCCACGCCAAGAACAAAAATTACGAAGCCATCAAGTAATGTGCCTCCGGTCGAGAGCACCCATAGCCATCGCTGGATCGGTTTCAGCGGCGAAGCGTCCAGCAGTGAGGTCAGGCGTTGCGATGGCGACAAGTCAGTCAATTGGTTATCGCGTTGTTGTGGCCGCCTCGCTGCGTCGAGGCGATGTTGCCGCTTTGTTCAGCCCGATTTCTCCTACCCGGCCGCCTGATGATATTCCCGCCGAATCTGCGCGAGATTCACAGTTGGTTTGGGTAACTGCATGTCCATCTCTTCCATCTGCCGGACGATGATCTGCGAAATGGCCAAATCGCGAAACCACTTATGATTCGATGGAATGATAAACCAGGGAGCATGCTCGGTGCTCGTCTTGTTAAGCACGTCCTCGAAGGCCTCGAAGTAATCACCCCAATATTCACGTTCCTTATAATCCGAGTCACTGATTTTCCATTGACGAGCAGGGTCATCCAGTCGCTTCTTGAACCGGGCAAGCTGTTCCTCTTTCGAAATGTGCAGGAAAAATTTGAGAATCGTTGTGTTGTTTTCGGTTGTGATTAGCTGTTCGAAATCGTTTATCTGATCGTAGCGTTTCGACCAGACCTTTTCGGGCACCAAGCCGTGGACTCTTGCTACCAGCACGTCCTCGTAGTGGGAACGATTGAAAATCGCCACTGAGCCCTTGGCTGGCACGTGCGGGTGCACACGCCAGAGAAAATCGTGCGCCAGCTCCTCCTTGGTGGGTTGCTTGAAGTTAACAGAGACGCAACCCGACGGATTCATACCGGTCAAAACGTGGCGGACTACGCCGTCTTTACCCGCAGCGTCGAGTCCCTGCAGCACAATGAGAAGCGAATGCTTATTCTCCGCATACATGCGGTATTGCAGTCCCTCCATTTGTTGCAGGTTCTCCTGAATCTCTGGCAAGGCCGACTTGTGGGACTCATGTTTACCATCATAGCCGGGATCAAAATGTTTTAGCCTGATCTTGGAGTCCGGTTTTACGATAAGTTTTTTCCGATAGTTAGACATGTTGTTCTCCTGTTCTTAACTTAACGAACCACCTCTGGCCCACGTGTCATGGAAACTCGGAGTGACTGGAAAAGCGACCTCTTCCACGAGTGAGCCGGGTCCAGAACTCCATAAAGCCCCAGTTTGACGACGTCCTGCACGATCATCCAAACGAGGTTGTAAGCCCAAACAAAGCCGATGATCTTCCAGGGAAGGGGCGGCACCAGCCAACCCTGGCTGCACATGAACACGGCTGCGATCTGCGTGGCCACAATCGCACAGAATAGCTTGGGGTTTGGATAGGGCGGCTTCCATAAAGCGCCCCGAGTGCGAGTCACGAATAACATGAGGTGACCACCGGCTACGAGCTGGAGGAACATCATTGTCTGCAGCTGTGGATGATCGAGGTGGTGAAGAGTGTCGCCCAGGTAGAGCAGACCAAAGCTTTGAATAACTGCAAGTAAGCCGAGCACGGACGAAATCACTAACACACGGTCTAATTCCCATTTGACCGGTTGAGGCGGCACGCTGGCATTATCGAAGGCGATAGTCATGATAGGCACGTCGTCCAGGAGAGCGAGCGCGATCAGCATAATCGCGGTCAGTGGAAAGAAATGATAGTAGATCGATGCCAGCACAACAAACACCATGATGGCGATAGTCATGGCGATGCGATATAACACATAGCTCATCATCCGTTCGAAGATACGCCTCGCCTCCGCGATCCCTTCGATAATGACGGACAAACCAGGGGCAGTTAGAATTAAAGCTGCTGCTGCCCGAGCTGCTTCGGTTGCTCCGGAGACGGCGATACCTACATCTGCTTGCTTGAGAGCGGGAGCGTCATTGACGCCGTCACCGGTCATTCCCACGATGTGGCCATTCTCCTGCAGTATTTTTACAATGGCGTATTTATGTTCCGGGAAAACCTGAGCGAAACCATCGGCCTGATCGATTTTCTCCGCAGCATCCAACGGGATTTGGCCTTTTGTAACATCACCAGGAAAGAGTTCCGTTGCCGGCTGGATATTTGTGCCCATGTCCAGCGCCAATGCAATTTGGCGTGCGATAGCCACGTTGTCGCCAGTAACCATCTTTACCTTGACTCCGTAGGCGCGAGCCCTTGCTATGGTGCTCTTGGAATCCGGTCGAGGCGGATCCAGTAACGGTAGAATTCCCAGGAATACCCACGGGCCATCGCCTTGGGCGACAGCAACGCCAATGGTGCGATAGCCGCGACTGGCTAAACTGTCTACACTCTGGCTGGCTTTCACGAGGTCGCTACCAGAGAGCTTTGCCAACGCGAGGATCACTTGCGGCGCCCCCTTGGTAACTCGAAAAAGCTTACCGGAAGTATCCTTGATCGTTGCCTCGGTCCGTTTGTCTACGGGATCGAAGGGAACATACTTTTCCTGTTGATAGCTCTTAAGTATGGCAGGGTCCTTCAGCCCAGCCATTACTGCGAGATCAATCGGATCGTTATCTGCCGCGCGCGAGGCTAGCGATGCCATGAGAATCAACGTTGCCGCGTCGATCCTAGCCCAGGGCTCTGGTTCGCCGAGGGTTAGTTTGTTCTGGGTTAACGTGCCAGTCTTATCGGAACAAAGCACATCAACGCCCGCCAATTCCTCGATCGACTCCAGTCGAGAAACGATTGCTTTACTCCTGGCAAGCATTCGAGCGCCCAGAGCCATAGTTACCGAGAGTACGGCAGGCATGGCCACAGGCACTGAGGCTACCAAAAGGATAAGAACGATTTCGGCGAGCCTTAACAAAACAGCCCGATCGTAATGCCCGCGCATGTCGAAAAGCCGGCTGGCTACCAGGATCACAACCAAAACCAACGCCAGAATAATCAGGAAGTTACCGATCTTCATTACGGCTCTCTGGAAGTGAGAAACACTTCCAGCGCCTGCCACTAGTTTTGCGGTGCGCCCAAAAAACGTGTTCACTCCAGTCGCAGTAATCACTGCGACCATTTCTCCCTGTTTGACGACGGAACCTGCGTAGGCGTCCTCGCCGGATTTCTTCGTGACCGGTAGCGATTCCCCCGTGAGCGCGGATTGGTCGATACTGATGTAGTCGCCTTGGATGAGCTTACAGTCGGCGGGCACGACGTCGCCGAGATATAAGCGAACGATGTCTCCGGGCACGAGCGTCCGTGCATCGACTTGCTCCCATTTTCCACTGCGAAGCACGCGCGCCTTTAAAGCCAGAGAATTCTTCAAAGCGTCGAGCGCGTTGGAAGCTTCGTTTTCCTCCCAGAACCCTAACAAGGCGTTGAACAGTAGAAGCGAGGTAATGATCGTAAAATCCCCGAAATCTCCGACAACCAGTGCCATCAGGGCCGCCGCCTCGATCATCCATGGTATGGGTCCCCAGAAATAAGCGAGGAAGGCCGAAAGCGCGCTTTTCTTTTCTTCCGGCAGTGCATTTGGCCCGTACTTACTCAGACGTTCCTGCAGTTGACCGGGATTCAGACCGGTCTTGGGATCAGTCCCAAGCTTCGTCAGAATTTCGGCGATGGTGGGATTGGCGGATCCTCCGGCATCAGATGCTGGCATGAACAACTCCTCGGCTCATTCGTTAGGAGGATGTGATAACTTGTCCGGTCTTCGAAGACTAGAAAAAATCTAACAGCAGCGATGCCGAAATGCGCGCTTCATGGCACCGCGGCCGTCTACATCGCCTTATAGTCAACCGTAATCGTGCGGTAAAGCAGGGCGCCGTGTTGCGCAGAGAAATAAAAAAGCTCCAGCATCGTCCCGCCGACCATCCATTGATAGCCAACCAGCGTCTGGATGACGTCGGTGTCAGTGTCGCGGGAACGTGACACGAGTTTTCCCGTCCCGTACTTCTCGTCGAAGTATTTGCGAATTTCTCCCATGCGCTGGTTGTAGCGTTCGATCGACCAATCCGGGTATTCGTATTGCAACTCCACCGCAACAAGCGCTCTCTGCTTAAAAGTAAACAGCGTGCGCTTTAACCCCGGATGAACTAGCCCTTCCACTGTCCAGACGTCCCGGTTCTCCTTTTTGTCCCGCGAGATGATTTTTGCTTTCGCGCCGTGCAGCACCGCTTCCACATGTGCCATCGAGTCATTCCAACGAAAGCCGAACGGTGGCAGCAGCTCATCAACGGAATACGCCTGCGCCGCAGAAAGAAGAAGCCCAATGACGCTGGTCAAAAGAAGTCGGCGCGTTGCACTCCCGTTACAATTGAAAACGCAGTTCGCTTGGTTCTTTATCTTCGTGTGCGTCGCCCGCATTTTGATCGACATTCCAGTGGCACTCTGGAGGCGGGAAAGTTGCGTGCGCGGGTCAATTCGGTCAAATCGGGAGTAGCGGCTCACGGCGATGTCAATCGATTGATCGCTTCGCTACAACGACTGCTTCTGTGACGAACAAATCCGCGGTGGAATTCTTTTTTGTTCTCCCCCGGGCCACACGCGTTTCTCTTTTCTAGTCAAGAAGATTTTTGTTCGTGGTGAAAATAAAATTCTTTTTTTTCATTTTTTTTCTTGTCGATTTTGAAAGCGATTTCTAGTCTCAAGCCTGCTGGCGAGGCAGAAACAAGAGCGCATGTGAATAAGTTGTGAACATTTCTGAGAAACTTTTAGCAACGAGAATGAACGAGACGAAAAGCTTCCCGGAACAACGATGGAACGCGCAAGTCTGCCTGGACGCATGCAAGGGATCGCTGAAGCGCGGCACAGCCTGTTTTCCCTCGTATTTACGCCCTTTTGACGTTTTTTTCCCGCATTTCTCCACCGGATTACGCTGGAGATCGGCTCAAGGTCGCTCCCCTTTTCGCGGAGGACTTTGCGCAGTATCAACGAGTGTGGCGATTGTGTAACACTGTTAACAAGTCGGCTATGGACAAGAAGTGTACGCAGCTGTGGCAACGATTATCAGCCGCACTCAAACCACAGATTAGCTCCGATAGCTTTAAGCGCTGGTTCTCGGCGGTCGAACTGGTTGAGGCCAAAGAGAAATCGCTCACGCTTCGCGTTCCAAACAACATCTATCAGTTTTGGATAGAAAGTAATTATATGCCGGCACTGCAGACTGCGATCGTGACGATTCTCGGCAGCCCGCGCCCGGTAAAGTTCTGCTCTCCGTCGGGAACCAGCGTGCAAATGCCTGCCGAGGATGCCGCACCGCTGGAAAAAACTTTACCTGAACCGCCGGCCGACACCAAACCAGGCACGACCGTGCCCGGACTCAATCCACGGAACACGTTCGAATCCTTCGTGGTTGGTCCGAACAATGAAATTGCGCATGCCGCCGCTCTGGCCGTGGCGCAGGCGCCCGCACGCACGTACAACCCGCTGTTCATTTATGGCGGTGTCGGTCTTGGCAAGACCCACCTGATGCAGGCCATCGGCCAGTACGTTTGGGCCAAGAAGAAAAACGTAAAGGTGATTTATGTCTCCAGTGAACTGTTCATCAACGAGTTCATCGACGCGATCCAGCACAGTAATCTGGTCAAATTCCGGAAGCGTTATCGCCATGTCGACCTTCTCCTGATCGACGACATCCAATTTCTCGGGGGTAAAGAGCGTTCCCAGGAAGAGTTCTTTCACACCTTTAATACACTTTTCGATGGGCATAAGCAGATCGTCCTCTCCAGCGATCGGCCGGCTTCCGAGATTGCGAATCTGGAGCACCGCCTGGTTTCGCGCTTTGAGTGGGGGCTCACCGCCGAGCTTCAACCGCCGGACATCGAGACGCGCATGGCGATCTTGCGGAAGAAAGCGCGTGGCATGCAGATCGTATTACACGACGAAGTTTTTCAATTTCTTGCCAGCCGCATTCGCACCAACGTGCGCCGGTTGGAAGGCGCTCTTATGCGTGTGGCATCGTTTGCGTCACTCAGCGGCA
>Ga0193719_10000109_pt1 | contig 26048 bp, 21 predicted proteins | sample U2a2metaG_FD_160103 | JGI IMG/M metagenome (GOLD analysis project Ga0193719, IMG submission 160103) | Soil microbial communities from a riparian zone of the East river system, Colorado, United States - U2a2 | ecosystem: Environmental > Terrestrial > Soil > Riparian zone | place: USA: East... | reverse complement strand
GACCAGGCCGGCCAAACCCTGCTGGACGATATCGAAGAACGGGTCGAGCGCCGTGAATGCCGCGTACTTGGGATCGGTCACGATTTGCTCCTTGGTTGTTGCGTGAGTTAGTTCAGGTGAACGAAGAACCCACGAATCGCCTCTTCCGCCTAACGAGAATTCGGCCGAATAATTCGGTCTAATCCGGCGAATCTCACGACGAGATGCGCAAAAATTTACGCAGGGGCCCCGCCGAGAGCGCCGGGAAGCGGCGGCGTGACGTCGGGCGCGGCGACGACCTGCTTGGGTGGTTTTTCCGGCGGCATTCTTTGACCATCCGGGGGCGTTCCCCTGCCTGGCGGATTTATTAAGCGACCGTGCTCGACAATCTCTTTAATTTGCAAGCCATCGAGGGTCTCGTACTCGAGCAACGCTTTTGCAATGACCTCCAGCTGGTCGCGATGGGCGATGAGGGTCTGTTTCGCCAGTTGATAGGCTTCGTCGAGTAGTCTGCGCACTTCCTGATCGATTTGCTCCGCTGTCGCTTCGCTGTAATCGCGCGCGCGCGAAATATCGCGGCCGAGGAACACGTAATCTTCGTGGTCGCCGTATTCGACCATGCCCATTTTTTCGCTCATACCCCATTCACAGACCATGCGGCGCGCGATTGCCGTTGCCATTTTGATGTCGCCCCGCGCGCCGTTCGTAATATCGCCAAATATTATTTCTTCGGCAACGCGACCGCCCATGCTGACGGCAAGACCGGCGAGCAATTCATTTTTGCGATTGGTATATTTGTCTTCCTCTGGCAACCACATTGTCGATCCAAGCGACGGGCCGCGTGGAATGATGGTGACTTTGTGCAGCGGCTCGGTGTGCGGGAGAAGTTCCAATAACAGCGCGTGACCTGCTTCGTGATAGGCGGTGTTTTGTTTTTCTTTCTCGCTGAGTGCGAGACTGCGACGTTCTTTGCCCCAGCGGACTTTGTCGCGCGCTTCTTCCAATTCGGCGAGTGTGATGCCTTTTAGCCCGCGCCGCGCGGCGAGCAGAGCCGCTTCATTGATCACATTGGCCAACTCGGCGCCAGAATAACCCGGTGTGCCACGGGCGACCACGGCAAGATCGACGCCTTCCGCCAGTTTCACTTTCTTGGCATGGACGCGTAGGATCTCTTCGCGCCCTTTCACATCAGGCAAATTAACGGTAATTTGCCGATCGAAGCGCCCCGGTCGGAGTAGCGCCGGATCGAGAACGTCGGGGCGGTTGGTGGCCGCGATGATGATGACGCCTTCCTGCGTATCGAAGCCATCCATCTCGACGAGTAGGGCATTCAACGTTTGCTCGCGCTCGTCGTGGCCGCCGCCAACACCGTGACCGCGATGACGCCCAACGGCATCGATTTCGTCGATGAAAATGATGCAAGGCGCGGATTTTTTGCCCTGCTCGAACATGTCGCGAACACGCGATGCGCCGACTCCGACAAACATCTCAACAAAGTCCGAGCCGCTAATTGAAAAGAACGGAACATCCGCTTCACCCGCGATAGCGCGCGCCAGCAAAGTTTTGCCAGTACCGGGCGGCCCGACCAGGAGAACACCTTTCGGGATGCGACCCCCGAGCTTCTGGAATTTCTTTGGGTCGCGCAAGAACTCGACGAGCTCTTGCACTTCATCCTTAGCTTCCTCGACGCCAGCGACATCCCGAAATGTGATTTTATTTTTGTCGCGCGCCAGCATGCGTGCTTTCGATTTCCCGAAATTGAGCGCGCCTTTCCCCGCCATCCGGATCTGCTGACGGAAAAGAAAATAAAGCACTAGCAGAAAAAGCGCGATCGGGAGAAAACCGACCACGGTCTGGGCAAGCACGTTTGATTCCGTTTTAATGGCCGGTTGAATGCCGGCGGCGGCGAGTTTTTCCTGCAGATTATTCGTGAAACTCAAATAGACCGTAGTTCGAAACGGAACCTGCTGCGCAGGCGCTGAACCCAGGCCTTGGCGGATATAAGCGCCGCGCAAGGTTTGCGTCGGTCGGCCATCCTCAACGACCAGTTGAAGTGGATAATTCTTATCGGTGGAGATCTGCTTGTTGTCGAGCAGCTCGAGGAAACGATTGTAAGGGACGTCTTCGACTTGCTGCATCCCTCCCCGGTAAAAGAGCATGGCGAGCGCAATGAAGCTAAAGGCGATGACGATGAGAATGACGCCGCGCCAGTTGAAATTAGGCTCGTTCCCGCGGGATTTGTTCTCCTTTTGAGAGTTGCGATCAGCTTGAGGCATGGAAATAAACGCTCTACGAGCAAATGCAGGTTACCATGAAGGCTTTTTCAATGCAAAGAGTAGGCCGCGTCCAGTAGAGGACGAATGGTGATAAATGAATAGTGAGAAGATCGAGATTGCGCGAGTAGGCTGGATTTTGGGACTCCTTGCCTATGTATCGTGGCTGCGCATTGCGTCGCTCGTCGATTTCGCGTAAAATTCCGGTTCAAAACGCCGGTATGACAGAAATGGTTTCATCGGTTGCAGATAAAATCGACCGCGCAGTGCAGCGCGTGACCCCGCTTGCCTATCGCGTGCGGCGGACCGGCCGCCGTTGGGTGCGCCGTGCCTTGCGCAAGCCGCGCAGCGTCTCGGAGGGTCCGAATCTGTTGCCACTGTTGATCCAGGTGCTCGCCAGCTTTTCAAAGGCGGATGGCGTTCTATTAGAGGAAGAGATCGACTCGAGTCTCGGTTTTTTACGTTACGATTATCCCGAGGCGGTCTACTCGGAGCTGCGGCAGTTATTCCGCCAAGCGCTTTACGAACAGCAGGACCTTGCCGCCATGGCGCAGAAACTGGGCGCCCAACTAAGCACAGAGCGCAAGATCATGCTGGGAGTCCAGCTCTACGACCTGATCTCGCAAGCGGGATTGAAGCAGGAGCAGGTCGTCGCGTTCTATTCGTTCATGTCACAGCTCGGCATGGCCGCACAGGCCATCGATATCGTTTACCAACTGAATGCCTCAGAGGATTCCGATCCATCGATCTATCAGCGCGGCGCATCCCCGCTCGAGTCGCTCTCCTTCGCCACCAATGGGAAGGCGGATGTGATACTTAAGAATCTGGACGGCAACGATCGGTTGATGGCATTTCGTTATCACGATCTGATTTTGCTCAAAAACTACAGCGGGCAGAATGTTTCGGTGCGCGGGCGACCGCTGGTTCGCGGCGGGTTCTGCCGGATTTACCCCGGCCAGCGCATTCTGGTTGGCAATCAGGTGCTCAGCTATCAGGAGCTGGCGCAATATTTCAACGCCAAGAAGAATGTTTCGCTTCCGCAGATTCTCATCCGGGTAAACAAGGACTCAGATGAAGTGGAACTGGAGCGCTCGCGTACGCGCGAAAGCTCGCTCCGGGTTACTTTCGGATTAAAGGTGCGCGTCAAAGCGCTACGCGACGTGGATGCTGAGCTAAACGGGATAAAACTGAAAGCCGGCACGCAGGTCGAAGCGACTCTGGAAGACAAGATCATTTTCCACAACGACAGCGAGATGGATTTGATCGATCTGCGCCGGCGGGCCCGTGCATTGGGCGGCCGATTTCAACTGAAAGCCTCTAAATCCGAATATTTGGTGTCGAACGATCCAAGCCGCCTGGAAGCCGACGATATTCTGCTTTCACCGGGCACCAGCGGCGACGTGCTACTGAAGATTTTTTGCGATTACGACCAGCGGGTCGGCCTGTTGCAGGTGATCGAAGCCGATCGCCCGATCATAGTGGGCGACACTCCCGTGCGCACAACCGCGCCGCTCAAAGACGGCGACACAATCCGGATCGACGTCGGACAATTTCTTCGTTGCAATTTTTCAGAACGAATCATCGAGGAAGAGCGTAATATCATTCGAACCCTCGAGGTAAACGAAGTCACCCATCGCTTCAGCAAAGGCGAAATTGGGCTCGAGGGAATCTCCTTCAGCGTCACTCGCGGCGAGCTCGTTTGCGTGATGGGCGCGAGTGGTTCGGGAAAAAGCACGCTCCTAAGAGTCCTGGCCGGGCAACTTCAGCCCACTAACGGCGAGGTCATCCTCAACGGACAATCTCTCTATCCGAACCTCGACGCTCTCAAGCGCTACATCAGTTACATGCCGCAGCAAGACGCATTCGACGAACATCTCACGATCGGCGAAAACCTGCAGTTTGCAGCAGCGATTCGTTCGCCGCATCTCTCCCGACGCGATCGCATGCGGCGCCTGGACGCGAAACTGATCGAACTCGGTTTGGGCGAACGCCGGGACGCCGTTGTAGGCAGCGCGGACAAGAAGACATTGAGCGGCGGCGAGCGCAAACGCCTCAATATCGGCCTCGATATGATCGGCATGTCGGACGTTTATCTTTTCGATGAACCAACGTCCGGCCTCTCGTCGAAAGACTCCGAACACGTGATCGAGATCATTCGCGGCATGGCGCACAACAAGATCATCATTGTCACCATTCACCAGCCGAGCTCGAAACTCTTCCAAATGTTTCACAAAGCGATCTTGCTCGACAAGGGCGGACGGCTCGTCTTTTTCGGCACGCCTTCCGATATGCTTCGCTACTTTGCCGAAGCGGAACACCAACATCAGTTCGGCGCCGAACTGGGCGCGTGCCCATCATGCGGAACAACCCGTCCTGAGTTCATTTTTGACGTGCTCGAGACACCACTGCGCGATATCAGCGGCGACATTATTTACGAAGAAAATAGTCGTGGACAGCTCGTTGCGGCCCGGCGTTACTCCCCGGAATTCTGGCGCGACAAATACGAAGCGTTTCGATTGATCCAGGACGTTAAACAAGTTTCCTTGCGCAAAGAACCGGTCGCGCCGCTGCCCGCCGCCCCGGCCCAGAAGAAGAGCCTGCCATTTCGCTGGCACGACGAATGGACGCAATTTCGCACCCTTCTGCGCCGTTCCTTCATAAGCAAACTGCGCAATCGCGCCAACCTCGTCATCACAATCGGGGTTTCGCCCGTGCTGGCGTTGCTCATCGCGACGATTCTGCGCTACTCGGACAGCGGGAAATACGATTTCGCGTCCGCTTATCACATCCCAACGTTCTTGTTCCTTAGCCTTATCGTCGCGATGTTCCTCGGCCTAACCAACAGTGCCGACGATATCATCCGCGACCGGCCGGTACTGCAGCGCGAGCGCAATCTCAATGTTCGCCTTTCTTATTACGTAATCTCGAAAACGCTCACGCTCGGGATTTTTGCGCTGATCCAATGCGTGCTTTTCGTTCTGATCGGCAATTACGCCCTGCAAATCCGCGGGATGTTTTGGATTGATCTCGGAATCATGCTCATGACGGCCATGGGTGGTGTGTCGCTTGGGCTGCTTATTTCTTCGCTCGTCGCCGATCCGAAGACGGCGGCCAACATCGTCCCACTCGTTTTAATTCCGCAGATCATCATGGGCGGCGCTCTAATCAAATATGAGGACATGAACCGGAACCTCGCGCTTGTTTACGCGCTCACGCACTGGTTTTCAGAACATCCCAACATAGAGCAAGAAAAGAAAATGGGCAGCAAGCTGGAGGTGCCGTTTGTCTGTCAGTTCATCGCCATGCGTTGGTCGTATGAAGAAACCATTGTCGCGCAAGCCAAGCTCAATCCGCTCACGCGCCGGCAGGATCGGACGCAGCGTGAGATCGATCGGATTGTCGCGGAACATCGACAAGATCCTGCCGAAAGTAAGCGGCTGGAGGAGCTGAAGGAAACGCTCGCTCTGCTTTCTGGCCTCGAGGCCAACTCCGTCAGCGAACTCGATCATTATCTTGGCTTGATCGATCAAATTCTGGATGGAAAGCGGCCGTTCGACCGTGCCCTTTTCAAGAACGCGGCCGGCCCGATTACCGCCGAGCAGATTTATGTGAATCAGAAGGTTTCTGATCTGATCTCAAACGCCGAGATGGAACAAAGCGATTATCGCCGGGGCAACCGGCCGAACGTCTTCTTCGGCGCACAAAAACGTCATTTCGGGATTAAGATCGGTGTCTTCGTCTTCAACACGGTCGTTTTGATTGGATCGACACTTGGATTGCTCGGCCTGCTCCATTGGATTTTGCGAAGACAACTGGAAGTGCGAAGAGGCTAAGCGGCTCATAGAGCGACGTGCGTTCGTGTTTGTCATTCCGAGCGGAATCGAGCAATTTCTCACCGAAAGAGAAGCGCATACTTCAAGTCGCACGTGTGATTAGCAGGACTAGGCGCGAGCTAGTGTGGGGGTACCGTTGTACTCGGGATGACAAGCATGAAAGGCGAGCGTAAATAGACAGCGAACACTGAATGAGCAAAAGAAAGAACAAAGCAACCCGGCTGATCGTCGCCGCCAGCGAAAGTGATGCGGACATGCTTTATGCGACGAAATTTTGGGCGCCCGATCCATTCGTTTTCCTGGAACGGAACGGCAAGAGCACACTTGTTTTGAGCGATCTGGAAATCGATCGCGGGCGCAAGCAAGCCAAAGCGGACGAATTCGTCATGTTCAGCCAGCTGGAGCGTGAAGTGCAGGGAAAATCGAAGAAGGCACCACCCTACGAAAAAGTTCTTGCGCATTTTCTCCGAAAACGCGGCATAAGATCGGCAATCGTTCCATCGAATTTTCCGCTTGGTTATGCGCAGAAACTCACGGCAAATAAAATCCGTGTTCAGGCGACAAACGGGCTTTTCTGGCCAGAACGCGAAGCGAAATCCGAGAAGGAGATTGAAATGATCGGTCGCGCGTTGCGAATTACGGAAACGGGACTGAAACGCGCGGTTGAAGTTTTGAAAGCGTCGAAACCTGGAGCTGGAAAACGATTACGCTGGAGCGGCAAAACGCTGACCTCGGAAATGCTGCGTGCAGAAATTGACTCCACCATTTTGCGCGCAGGTGGAATTCCGACCGGCACGATCGTCGCGGGCGGCGACCAGGGCTGTGATCCGCATGAGCGCGGCTTTGGTCCGCTTTACGCAAACTCGCTGATAATTTTCGATGTTTTCCCGCGCGACGCCAAAACCGGCTACTTTGGCGACATGACTCGCACCGTTCTGCGCGGACGCGCGAGCGAGGCGCAGCGAAAACTTTGGGAAACGGTGAAGGCCGGGCAGGCGCTTGCTTTGAGAAAAATCAAAGCAGGTGTGGATGGGATGACCATTCACGAAGCAATCCAGGAATTTTTCGCCGACCGCGGTTATCCGACAGAGGTTCGCAAGGGCCGGCACGTTGGCTTCTTTCATGGGACGGGTCATGGGTTAGGGCTTGAGATTCACGAGCATCCGCGTTTGCAGAAAGTCACTTTGAAGGATCGACAAGTACTGACGGTTGAACCCGGGTTGTATTATCCAGGCCTGGGCGGGGCGCGTCAGGAAGATGTGGTCGTCGTCACGAAGAGCGGTTGCCGCGTGCTTTCGCGTTTTCCGAAGCAATTGGAGATTTGAGGAATAACTGGAAATCTGAACGGGGCGCGAACGTGAAAGTCTAATTTTTGGATTCCGGGCTAGGTGTAGCTAGGCGAATGCCGCTTCGTGGCGGTGGAAATGACAAATGCGTCAAACGCGTTAAATTAAGATTGACATGTTTTATCCTTACGGTTTCGGTTTTGGATCTCATTGGCTATTGTTCATTGGTGTGCCGTTGATCATTGCGCTTTGGGCGCAGTTTCGGGTGAGCAGCGCGTTTCGAAAATGGGGCGAGGTCCGTGCGAGTTCGAACATCACCGGTGCTGAATGCGCGCGCGAAATTCTGGAAGCGGCGCAAATCCGCGATGTCGATGTTGTCGAGACGAATGATTTTCTCGGCGATCATTACGATCCGACGAGCAAGAAACTTTGTCTTTCGAGCAATGTTTACAACACGCCCTCGGTCGCCGCACTTGGCATTGCAGCACACGAAACGGGTCACGCCATTCAGCACGCCAAAGCATATGCGCCGCTAAAGGCGCGGATGGCCATCGTGCCGGCCACGATGTTTGCGTCGCGACTGCTGCCGTTCGTGATCTTTGGCGGACTATTCTTTCACATCACTGGCCTGATTACGCTTGGGATTTATTGCTATCTGATTTTGCTGGTCTTCCAATTGATCACGTTGCCGGTGGAGTTTGACGCCTCACGGCGTGCGAAAATCATTCTGCAACAAATGGGCATCGTGCAGCCGGGCGGCGAAGTTGCCGGTGTAAACAAAGTTCTCAATGCGGCTGCGCTCACCTACGTGGCGGCGTTCATCGCGGCGTTGGGTAACCTGCTCTGGCTGCTTTCCGTGCGCGATCGGCGCTGATTGATTCGCGCGGCCACGTTTGAAGAAGATGAATCCGTCTATCGCATTGCCTGCTCGCCGGATTTCCGATTTGTTATCGTCCGGTGTCGGTGCTCGTGCTAAATCTAAGCACGAGGCGATGGAGAAGCCAAAAACGGATGAAGATCAGCAGTTGGTGGCGCGCACGCAATCGGGAGATGCCGGCGCGTTCGATCAACTCGTGGTCAAGTACACGCCGCGGCTTTACGGTCTGGTCTACAACATGACCTCGAACCACGAGGACACCAACGACCTGTTGCAAGACATTTTTTCCAAAGCGTACAAAGCGATCCGCGGATTCCGTGGCAAGTCCTCGTTTTACACTTGGATCCACTCGATCGCGGTCAACATGACACTGAATTTTCTCAAAAAACGCAGCCGCCGTTTTCATCTTAGTCTGGACGATGTTGATGCCAGTATCCAAAACGACAAAGAGTTTCTCGAACTGACGGCGACGAGCAGTCCGGTGCGGGAAGCAGACCTTTCTGAACTCCAGCGAAGATTGAACGAGGCCATGATGAAATTGTCTGATGTACACAGAGCCGTGGTCACGATGTTCCATATCCAAGGGATGCCCCACGCGGAGATCAGTAAGGTCTTGCGTGTTTCGGAGGGAACAGTACGTTCGAGGCTCTTCTACGCGAATCGGCAACTGCAAAATTATCTGGACGAATTCAGAAAAAACCCCGTTGGTTAACCCGCGCTGAAATGGACGAATTTAACGAAAACGAGATCGCCAAGCTACTTCGGCTGAAACGGCACGAGCAACCCCCGCCGGGCTATTTCGAAAATTTCCTGCACGAGTTTCATCGCCGGCAGCGTGATGAATTGCTCCGTGAACCGCTCTGGCGAATTCTTCTGGAACGCGCTGAGGACTTCATGTTCCGGTTGAATGTTCGTTCCCTCACCTCCTACCCAGCGGCCATCGCCGCGGTATTAGTTTGTGCAGCAGTAATTTCGTTGAAGATTTATCAGGAACCGGGGACCGCCAATGTCGCCGCTCTCCAGAACGAGCCAGCGTTATCCACAGCAGTGAAGGCGGAAGGAGAATGGACGCTCGCATCCCCAGTGGCCACGCGGATCTTCGGGACGCAGCCGCTCCGTAGTTTGAATGAAAGCGCCCACACTCACCGGGCCGCCCCGCCGCGCTACGTGCTTGATAGCGTCCCTGTGAGTTATGAGTCGACTTTCAGATTTTAGTCGCGCGCCGGAATTTCTTTTCCGGTTTCATTTCGCCTCCGTCCGCAGACTCGCCGTCGCGTTAAGTCTGCTTGCGGGGATTTCCATCGTTAATGCTCAAGAAGAATCCGCCGCGGCAGTCAGCCGTCAGGTCAAGGAGATCTTTGAGCGCGCCGCCAAAGCTGTGGTCAAGATTCACGGCGTTGACGAGCACTGCGAAATTTCGGGCACCGGATTTTTTATCGATCCGACGGGAACCCTTTACACTGCGTATACAGTCGGAGGTGAAGCGGGAAGTTTCAGTATTGAGTTTAATGGCAAACAATATCCCGCGCGCCAGGTTTTGGCCGATGTCCGCAGCGGCATGGCCATATTAAAGACAGATGTCGCAACGCCCGCGCTGCCGATTGGGAAATCCGAGGAGCTGGGAGTAGCAACCCCCGTCGTCACGATTGGTTATCCATTGGATTTGCCGGAAACACCGAATTTCGGAATGGTCGCAGGATTTGATCGGAAATACCTCGGCCGTTATTTTTCGACCACGCATTTGCGGGTCAATCTTCCTACACAGCGGGGAGAGGCTGGCGCGCCGCTCTTGAACATGAAAGGCGAGGTCGTCGGCATCCTGGTCAGCAGCCTCGAAAACAACTCTTCGTGTTATGCAGTGCCAATCGAAGCGGCCGAGAAAATCCGCGGCGATTTTGTCCGCTTCGGCGAAGCCAGGCATGGTTGGATCGGGATTAATGTTTCCGAGGCGGCCGCGCCGATGGAAGGTTCTCGTGCGAAAATGACGCAGGTCATGGACGGCACGCCGGCGGCCAGTTCCGGAATCAAGGCCGGCGACATTCTCTTGCAAGTGGGGCGGAAAAAAGTCCACGAACCGGAAGACGTGCTAGATGCTTCGTTCTTCATCACGGCTGGAGACACCGTTCCGATCACAGTGATCCGGGGCAACGAGAAGCTGACGTTTAACGTGCAGGCTGAGATTCATCCGGCCAGCCAGCATCCGCCGCTGATTGCTGCGCCGACGATGATGAATCAGGCGATTCCGCTCAAGCTCGATTCTGAGGCGCGGCGCACGCCTTGAGGTCCAGTAACGTGGTCAGCGCGCCGGCATTTTCCGAAATTCCGCCTCGGTGAGAATGCGAATACCGAGCTGTTTCGCTTTCTCGAACTTGCTGCCAGGCTCCGCGCCCGCCAGAACGTAATCAGTTTTCTTGCTCACGCTGCCGCTAACATGGCCGCCGAGCGCTTCAATCTTTGCCGTCGCTTCTTCGCGCGTCATTGAGGGTAGAGCACCGGTAAGCACAAAATTTTTATCAGCCAGCGGCAGCTTTGCCGCTTTCTTCGCCGAAATTTTTTCACTCTTGGGAGAAATATGCAGCTGTTTCGTTCGGCGCAGAATTTTGCAGCCGGCTTCCGACTCAAAAAACGCAAGAACGCTTTTCGCGACTACCGGTCCGACCTCGGTCACAATACCGGCCTCCTTTTCACTTTTGCTTTTTGATTTCTCAGCAAAACCCGCATCGATCAAACGATTGGCGATTTGCTTGCGATTCTGGTCGCTCCTTTCGTGATAGGCCAGAACATCCCGTAGCAATTGTGAGGCCGCGACATCCTCGATCGTTTCATGGAACCGCGCCAACTGCATCGCCGTCGTTTTCCCGACATCAGGAATTGCGAGGGCGAAAAGCCAGCGCGAAAGGGGCAAAGTTTTCGCACGTTCGATCGCATGAATTGCTTTAGTCGCGTTCTTCTGGCCGAAAACTCGCGGCGCCTCCTCAGTGCCAAGGTTCAAGGTCGCAAGCTGCTCGGTTTTCAAGTCAAACAAATCGATCGGCTCGCGTATCAAACCACGCTCGACTAATTTGTCGGCAACGATTCCGCCGATGCTTTCGATATCGAGGGCGTCGCGCGCCGCAAAAAATTCCACTCGCCGCGTCGTTTGGGCTGGGCACTGAATATTTTCGCAGCGCCAGGCCACAAATTGCGGATCGCGCCGCACGGGGCCGCCACAGACAGGGCATTTGCCGTGAATGTGTTTGAAGAAATCGAACGGCTTGGCGCTGCGCAGCCGCTTCGATTTCACTACCTCGATCACCGCTGGGATCACTTCACCGGCTTTCTCGATCACAACTGTGTCGCCGATGCGAATGTCTTTGCGTTTGATTTCGTCCTCATTGTGCAGGGTCGCACGCGAAACCCGGCTGCCGCTCACCGTCACCGGTTCGAGCATCGCCACTGGCGTAAGCACGCCGGTGCGGCCGACCTGAACCAGGATGTCGATCAAACGCGTCTCTACGCGCTCCGCTTCATATTTGTATGCGATCGCCCAGCGCGGCGATTTGGCCGTGAATCCAAGCCGCTCGCGCTGCGCGAACGCGTCTACTTTTACGACCGCGCCATCGGTTTGATACGCAAAATCGGCTCGAATTTTGTCCAGTTCACGGATCGCGTTCAAAATTTCCTCGACCGAATCGGCCAGCCACCAGCGCGCGCTCGTGGGCAAGCCGAACTTTTCAAGAAGCGGAAACAGTTCGGAATGTTTCTCAAGATCGACACCTTCCATCGCGCCCGTGCCGTAAAACACAATGCCAAGCGGTCGTTTGGCAACGATCGCTGGATCGAGTTGCTTGAGCGATCCCGCCGCTGCATTCCTCGGGTTCGCGAACAGGGGCAAGCCCGCCGTGCTCCGTTCTTCGTTTAATTTCGCGAAGCCGCGCTTATCCATGAAAACTTCACCGCGCACTTCGAAAACTCTCGGTGCTGCGCTGCGCAAGCGCTCGGGAATGGAACGAATGGTTTTAATGTTTTGCGTGATATCGTCGCCCACCGCGCCATCTCCGCGCGTGGCAGCATGACGGAGCCGCCCATTTTCATAAAGCAATGAAACGGCGACGCCGTCCACTTTCGGCTCGATCACAACCGGGATCCTCTCGTTCGGTAAAAGGCGCGTGATCCGCGCATAAAAACTTGCGACTTCTTTTTCGGAGTAAGTGTTATCCAGGCTCAGCATCGGGACTCGATGCGCGATTTGCGCAAAGGCCTCGAGCGGCTTACCGCCGACGCGCTGTGTCGGGGAATCGGGGGACACGAGCTGCGGAAACTGCGTTTCAAGATCGAAAAGCTCCTGGTAGAGCCGATCGTATTCGCGATCGCTGATTATGGGCGCAGCTTCCTGATAGTAACGGCGGTCGTGCTCTTCGATTTTGCGGCGCAATTGCGCGGCACGTTTTGCCGCTTGCGTTTCTTCCGCAGTCATGTGGGATGATATAAGTCGGTCGAATCCTCGGCAATGGAGCGCAGCGAGAAAATCCTGGGCGTGGAAGGCGGCGGCACTAAGACTGCCTGGGTTCTGGTCGAGCGAACTGGAGCCGGGGACGCCGACCCCGGCTCACAACTGCGCATTCTCGATCAAGGAAGACTGCCTCCCTCAAACTTCCGATTGGAAACACCAGATCGCCTGAGAGCGATCTTCTGCGAACTTCCGAGCGAGATCGATCGTGCCGGAATCTTTCTTGCCGGCTGCGGAACTACCGAAGATCGACAATCGCTTTCTCGGCTCTGCGCCGAAATCTGGCCAAACGCCAGAATCTTCACTGGCAGTGATCGTGAATCTGGCCTTGCGGCTGGCCTGGGACATGGCGACGGAATAGTGGTCAGCGCCGGGAGTGGCTCCTCAGTTACAGGACGGCGCGGCGACAAAATGGAGAACGCCGGCGGCTGGGGACACATCCTCGGCGACACAGGCGGCGGTTATGTTCTTTCCATTCAGGCGCTGCGCCTCATCTTGTGTGAATACGATCTGCACCGCGGCGAGATGCAATTCGCTGCGAAAGTCTTGCACGCACTTTCGCTGAATAATCTTGATGAAGTCGTCCGCTGGGCCCAGACGGCAGACAAAATGGAGATCGCGATGCTCGCGCCGGTTGTTTTTGAAGCCGCAGCCAGCGGCGATGCGCGCGTGACGGAAATTGTAGAAAACGGCGCCCAGGTTCTGAGCGAATACACAGAGGCAGTCGCGTCCAGGCTTCATCTGCTCGCGCCGAAGGTCATGCTGCTCGGCGGCCTTTTTCATCGCGACTCGATCTACACGCACGCGTTTCGGCGCAGACTGAAGAAGAATCTTCCCGATGCTCGCGTGGCAACTGCGGAGCGCGCGCCCGAGCTTGGCGCGGCGTGGCTGGCGGCAGAGTTGAGCGATCACGTCATTTTCCAATCGAAGCTTCCCGAAAGCGAAATCGACACTCTGGCTGCCGTGCTAACCGAACAGCGCAATCCGCGCTCGGAGAATCTGGAAGAACTGAGTCCACGCGCTTTAGTCGAACTCTTTGTCGAGGAGGAAAAATCTGTGCAGGACGCTGTGCGAGGCGCAATTGCCGATCTTGCGCGCGCCATTGAAATTGTGACCGAATCGTTGCGAAATGGCGGTCGCCTTTTTTATGTCGGCGCTGGCAGCAGCGGGCGTATTGGGATGCTCGATGCGAGCGAAATCCCGCCGACCTTTGGCGCGTCGCCCGATCTGGTGCAGGGAGTGATCGCCGGCGGGGTAACTGCGCTCTATCGAGCCGTCGAAGGTGCGGAAGACGAGGAAAGTGGCGGCGCGTTGGCCCTGGATGAGCGCGGCATTAAAGGCATTGATGTTGTGATTGGCATCACGGCCAGTGGGCGAACGCCTTTTGTCCTCGGCGCGCTTGCGCGGTCGAAGTCGTTAGGCGCAAAGACTATTTTGCTAACCTGCAATCCGTCAGGTTCGCAAAAGGTGATTGTCGATCTTGCAATCAATCTCGCGGTTGGACCAGAAGTTCTCACCGGGTCAACCAGGCTAAAAGCAGGCACGGCCACAAAAGTCGCGCTCAACATTATCAGCACGGGAGCGATGGTGGCGCTCGGCAAAGTGCACGGCAACTTGATGATTGATCTACACGCGTCGAATTCGAAACTGCGTGATCGTGCGACCCGACTGGTCGCTCAATTGTCGGGGTCGGATTACGATTGGGCGCGCCAACAACTTGAAGCGAACGACTGGAATCTGCGCGCCGTTGTGGACAAGATCGACAAATGAATGGCGTATTTTATGCGAGTTACTGAAGATTACCCGAAAATCCTAAGTCACGATTTTTGATGTCGATAAGCGCAAGGCTTGCGCGCGGCGCGAAGCAGAAGTAAGACTCAACCGAAAGGAACCTTATGCTCTGGACAATCTTTGTGATCTTGCTCGTGCTTTGGCTGCTTGGATTAGTCAGCTCCTACACCTTGGGCGGATTCATTCACATCCTGCTCGTGATCGCCATTGTCGTGCTGATTATCAATCTGATTCAAGGCCGGCGTCCCTTGTAACTTCGCATCAATGAAACCGGCTGCCATCGTCGGTATCATTCTCATCGTCGTCGGCGTCATCGCTTTCGCTTATGGCGGGTTCACTTACACGACTCGCGAAAAAGTGATCGATGCCGGACCGCTGCAAGTGAGTGCGGACAAAGAGCACCACGTTCCGTTTTCCCCCGTGCTCGGCGGGATTTGTCTGGTTGGCGGAATCGTTCTCGTGATAGTCGGCAGCCGAAAAGCCTAATCGCCTAACTGGTGCCGGCTTTTAATACGGCAAACGTTTTGTTCCCTTTGCGATCGAGATAGAGTAAGACGCCGCGTCTGGGGTCGGCTTTGTTGAGAGCTTCGCGAAACGATTGCACGTTGGTGATCGGTTTGCCGTCCACTTCGGTAATGATGTCCTCGCGCTGGATGTCCTGCTGGGCGGCGAGGCTGTTGTCCGCGACATCGGTGACGATGACACCCTGCTGAACACTGAGGTGAAGGCGTTCAGCAACTTCTTTGGTTAACTCCTGCACCTGCAATCCAAATTTGCCGGCATCTTCTTGTTTCGGTTGGCCAGGCTGGATTGGCTCATTTGAAGCCCGTGCGATCTCGTTAGGCAATTCACCCGTCTTTACAGGGACTTTTATCGTCTGCCCTTTGCGCCAAACGGTCAGCTCGACATTTTGGCCGATCTTCTTTTTCAAAACCTCGTGCTGAAGTTGCGAGTCGGTGTCGACCGGTGTTCCATCGACTTGCGTAATCACATCGAAGGGCCGCAAATTGCTTTTGTAAGCGGGCGCGTCGGCTTCAACTGTGCGCACGACCACGCCCTTGTCGGCGCCTTTGAGCAAATCGCGGATTGAGGGATCGTCGCCGAGCGTCTCAATGCGGATGCCAAGCCAGGGCCGCACGATTTTGTGGCCGGCGATAAGTTCGGCGCCGATCTCTTTGGCCATGTTAACGGGGATGGCGAAACCCAGCCCACGGTTCATCCCGTTGATGAGCGTGTTCATGCCGATCACTTTACCGTCGATGTCGCAGAGTGGTCCGCCGCTGTTGCCTGGATTAATCGACGCGTCAGTCTGCAAATAATCGGAGATGGAGTAGCCGCCGGTGGCGAGCAATTTGTTCCGGCCCTTGCCGCTCACCACGCCATAGGTGAACGTGTAGTCGAGCTTGAACGGCGCTCCGATCGCGAAGGCAAATTGGCCTACGCGTACGCCGTCGCTGTCGCCGAGCTGAACGATCGGCAAATCTTTCGCGTCGATTTTAATTACGGCGATATCGGTCTTCTCATCAGTGCCCACGACTCTGGCCGGGAATTCTCGGCCATCTCTCAATTTCACGTCGATTTTGTCAGCGCCTTCGACCACGTGAAAGTTCGTAAAGATATAACCGTCAGGCCGAACGATGAAACCGGAGCCTTCACTTTGGATCGGCCGGACTCCGTTTGGGTTACGGCGCTGATTGCTTTCATCAGGCGGTCCCTGGAAGAACAAATCGTCGAATGGCGAACTCTCGCCGCCGTCGTTTTTCTTTGAAATCTCAATAATGACCACGCTTGGTGCCACGATTTCGAAGACCTTCGCGAATGCATTGTTCAATTGATGAACGACGTCCTTGCCTGCTTCGGCCGCCGCGGCGGGAACCGTAGGCGTCGGAACGACCTCGGGTTGCGCCGCAAACGATGTACTAATTGCCGCGCATGTAATCAAAATGGATAAACGCATTGGTTGGAACTTGGACAGCAGTGAACATGCAATGTTCAACTGGACGCGTCCAATCCCAGCTTGTGCGAAAGTGGGCTCGCAATTCGATCCAATCTCCTTTAAATCACCGGACAAGGGCTATATAGTTCGTGACCGGCCCCTGCATATGCATCCATCCAAGAGGCGAAGTGTCTTCCTAGGCGGATTCGTACTTTTGATACTGTTGTGGGCGACGGCGATTGCGCCCGAACCCGGTGCGCGCATCTCAATTACGCCTGCCGATCTGGTTCGAGCGGTGACGATTGATCGCGCATCTCTTATTGACCTCTGCCTGATCGAACATGTCGATCCAAACGGGCGCGACGCGCAGGGGCGGACACCGTTGCTAATCGCGGCGTCGCAGCGGGATTGGAAGACAGCGCAACGGCTCATCGATGCTGGCGCGCTCGTCGACCTTGCTGATAAAAACGGGTTTACGCCGCTGATGGCAGCGGCAATGCACGGCAACCTCGAGATGTTTCATTCGCTTCTGGCACATTCAGTCAATCTTCACGTGGAAGTGCCTTGCATGGACGGCCGGGATCTTTTGGGAATGGCAATCGATGGCGGTAATCCGGAGACCGTCAAGGCCGTGACGGAGCGCTTGCCGCCGATGCCGCAATGGACCACCAGCACGCGACGCGCACTTGGTGCAGCCCTGCTGACGGAAAATAAGGACCAAATCCGACTGCTGCTTGGCAAACATGCCACGCCTCCCACGCCGGAAGGCAAAAACGTTCCCCTTCTGGCTTATTCCATCGCTAATAACAACCCGTCTCTTTTTAGCACACTGCTGGCCTGTGGAGCTGATCCGAACACGGCTTTGCCGGCGCGCTGCGACAAAGATTTCCTGGCGCTATTTCCGTCAAAATCGCTGCGTGGTTATATCGAAGAGGACAAAAACGTCACGATGCTGATGCTTGCCGCGGGTCTTGGCCGGGAAGATTATCTGCGTGCCCTGCTCGAGGCGGGTGCCGACCGGAAGCGCGCTACTAAACGCTACAATATGCTCGCTCTATACATTGCCGCAGAGACCGGGCAGTGGCGATCTACACAAATCCTTCTCGGTAGCGGTCCGCCACCGGATCAACTGCGCATCGAAATTTCTCTTGCGTCGCAACGCGCTGCTCTCATTAAAGATGGCGTATCGATATTCCGCACAGAGTGTTCGACTGGCCGGCAGGGCTACTCCACACGCACCGGTCGCTTTGTTATTACCGATAAAGAGCGGAACCATCGCTCCACGATCTATAAAGTGGACATGCCGTATTTCATGCGTCTGAGTTGCCTCGATTTCGGTATGCATGCAGGAATGGTGCCCAATTATCCCGCATCGCACGGTTGCATCCGGCTGCCTTCAGAAGCGGCACGCAAGTTCTTCTCCGAAATCCCGATCGGCACGCTCGTCACGGTCCAGTGACAATGGCCTGGTATCTCGCGCGAAATGGCAGATGCGTGCGAACGGAATTCATTCGCAGGGTCGCGTAGTAGGACGTTCGTGGCGCACTTTTCGGTGCCTCCGTTGACACGATTATCAACGATCTTAACGTTTTTCTTCACAACTCAAAATGATCACTTTTGCGGCAGGAAAGGGCGATGGGAAAGAGTTCGTCTCGCACCCGGGCTATTGGCCCGATGTCGCGCCGGAACTCTGGAACGATTGGAAATGGCAGCTCAAAAATCGGGTCACTTCTCTCGCTCAACTCGAACAACATGTCGATCTTAGCGAGGAGGAACGCAGCGGGGTTCTGCTTTCCGGCGACAAACTCGCGCTCGCGGTCACGCCACATTTTTTCAATCTGATCCCGCGCGGCAATCCGGACGATCCAATTCGGCGTCAGGTCATTCCACGGATCGAGGAGACTTGGACGTCGCCGTACGACATGGCTGACCCGTGTGGCGAGGATTCGCACATGCCGGTACCGGGTCTGGTCCACCGTTATCCGGACCGCGTCCTGTTTTTGGTGACGGATCGTTGCGCCAGTTATTGTCGATATTGCACGCGCGCCCGCGTCGTCAGCGGCGTCGGCGAACAGGAACTTCACACGAATTTTGAGGAAGCGTTGCGCTATCTCGAACAACACACCGAAGTGCGCGATGTGCTTTTGAGCGGCGGCGACGCGTTGATCTTCAGCGACGATAAGATCGACAAGTTGCTCTCGCGGCTGCGTGCGATCAAACACATCGAGTTCCTGCGCATCGGCACGCGCATCCCGATCTTTCTTCCGCAACGCATCACGCCCGAGCTTTGCGCAATGCTCGCGAAATATCATCCGCTCTGGCTGAGCGTGCACGTCAATCACCCGCGCGAGCTCACGATTGAAGTGAAGGAAGCGCTCGAACGGCTCGCGAATGCCGGCATTCCGCTTGGCAACCAAAGCGTGTTGCTCAAAGGCGTAAACGACGATCTCGAAACGATGAAAACGCTCGTGCACAAATTGCTCATGTGCCGTGTGCGCCCGTATTACCTTTACCAGTGCGACCTGATCAACGGCTCATCGCATTTACGCACTTCGGTCGCGAAAGGGATCGAGATCATCGAAGGCCTGCGCGGTCACACCACCGGCTACGCCATCCCGCAATTCGTCATCGACGCACCCGGCGGCGGCGGGAAAGTCCCGATTAATCCCGGTTACATTTTGTATCATGACAACGAGAAGATCGTGATCCGCAATTACGAAGGAAAAATCTTCGAATATCCCGAGTCTGGAAACGAAAACGTCCAATTCGCCCCGCAACGAGAATACCATGACGAGTACTTGTACTCGTAGCTTGTTCTGCCAGTTCGCGCTGCAAAGCGAATGGAGCCTGCGGGAGCAGTGCGACATGGATGGGAAAGCCTTTAGGCCGAGCGAGCGGGCGCGAGCGAGTCAATATCACGACGAATATCTTTACTCGTAATCGCGTCGAATGAAGTAGCAGCGACCGTTGGGAATCAGCGACGTGTACATCCAACCACCACCGCCGCGGACTCCGAAAAGGTTGTAATTCGGTAGTGCCCAATTTGGATCGGTCTTTCTTCACCGACGCGCCTGCTCGCGCGGCATTTTCAAAAAATTTATGACACTTTGACACCTCTTTTGTCCCTTTTCTGAGCGCCTTCCCAAGGGAAACACCCATGCGGCCACCAGAATTTGCGACCCTTTGCGTCCCTTTTATGACCCTTTGAGCGGCGTTTGTGACACTTCAACTCCCTTTTATGACACTTTTTTTGTCCCTTTGGCAGCAATGACGGCCTTCGTTGAGTCGTTTCAGCTACGGCATCCCAAACGATGTCTTCAATTTCGTAGCGTTGCGGCGAACGATGTGATAAACATCCGCATGCGGAAAAGTTCAGCGCCCGCGAAAAAATTCCCGCCGCCGCACCCCAGAAGCAAGACAGCTGTCGTTAAAGAGGACGAGCAGCTTTATCTCGTCAGAAAACCGGCCAGTGGCCGGACAAACGGGTTTCGACATCACAGGCCGAAAGACAAGCGTGCTGCGGGCGAGATTGCCGCGGAGACATTCGATCCGGCAACCACGACAATCGATTTTTCGGACAATGAACGGGGCGCTATCAACAAGCTTTTAAGCACAAACGCGTATTACCGGGCACATCCGTGGCCTGCACCTTTCGACAAGACGACCCACTATCTTCGGCTTGGCGATGGTCGCGATTTATCATGGATTCCAAACGCGAGCGTCCATCTCGTCGTCACGTCGCCACCGTACTGGACACTAAAGAAATACGAAGACAACAAACGACAGATTGGTGAGATCGAGGACTACAACACCTTTTTAGATGAGCTCGACAAGGTTTGGCGGGAGTGCGTGCGCGTTCTCGCGTCCGGCGGTCGGATCTGCTGCGTCATCGGCGACGTTTGCATACCGAGACGGCAAGGCCGGCATCGTGTTATGCCGCTGCATGCTGACATCATGGTGCGGGCACGATCATTTGGACTTGATGCACTCACGCCGATTCTCTGGTTCAAGATCGCTAATGGAGTTACTGAAGCAAAAGGCAATGGGGCCGGATTTTATGGGAAGCCTTATCAACCAGGCGCAATCATCAAGAACGATGTCGAATACATTCTCTTGTTGCGAAAGGGCGGCGAGTACCGGTCGCCTACGCCGATGCAAAAAGCGCTATCGATGTTGACGAAGGAGGAAATGAAATCCTGGCTGCGGTCTGCGTGGTTCGACATCAAAGGCGAATCGACCAGGCGTGGTCACCCTGCGCCATATCCGCAAAGTCTGGCTGAGCGACTAATCAAGCTCTTCTCGTTCGCCGGCGACACGATTCTCGATCCATTTGTCGGAACAGGGACGACAAATCTCGCTGCCGTTACGACCGGACGAAATAGCATCGGAAACGAAATCGAGCCGGCTTATTTGAAAATTGCGGAGCAGCGACTTCGTCTTGCCACCGGAATGCTGCGGACGTTTGGCGCCAGTCATTCGACTCTCCGAGTCGAGCGATGAGCGTCGAGAAGTACGCCCTGCTGCGAACCTTCCGCGGTTTATTCGAAGGCAAGCCGTACCTGCACCGCAAATCAAACCTGGGTGATCTTGTGGCTTCTCAGCTGTACGAAGGTCTCGTCACGATCAACAAATCTGCCAAGCTCGTCGAACGAGTACAGTATCATGAGCGCGTCGTGAACATGCGTAATGTCATGACCGGAAAGCCCGCGCGCCGCGGCGACGGCACTTTCGGTGAACTAGTTCCCGCCGCAATCGCAGTGACAGAAAAAGGGATGCTGGTCGCGCGGGGTCCGGTCGCCACTATCGAGATCGGTGCCGAAACGAAAATTCTCGCGAAAGCGATGATCAAACAGATCGACCGCGTGATCAGCGATCTGATCAATCAGGTCACGCAGTTCAAAACGCGGCGGCGGAAATCCAATTTGCATCGCGTTTATCGGAATCAACTTTGCTGAGCAATACGTCTCATTTGAGGGTCGCAAGCGCTGGCCGACTGACGGCAAGAAATACAAGCATCCAATCCAAGAAGCCGCGCAAGCCGAGCAACGTCTAAATGATAAAGCTCGTTCCGCGTTCGACGAATTTCAGATTCTCCGTTTCCGCGCGACGAACGCGAAACCATTCCCTTTCGAATGGGTCGATCTCACAACGACCGAGCTTGAATATTCCGCGTTGCTAACGCGACTCTCGCGCGAGTACGATAGACGCTTCGACTAGAAAATTCGTTGATCTTTTCATCGGTCCTGCTGAGGGGCTTCGCTATCTATTTTGGTAAACAATCTCGCCGCCGATCACGGTCATCACGCACCGCGTCTTGAGAATCTCCAGCTCGGGAATTTTCATGATGTCATTCGAAAGCACAGTGAAATCGGCGAGTTTGCCAACTTCGATTGAGCCCTTGTCGCTTTCTTCAAATGCGGCGTAGGCGGGCCAGATCGTGAACATCTTGAGCGCTTGCTCGCGCGAGACGGCTTGCTCGGGATGCCAGCCTTCGGCCGAAAATCCTTTCACGCTTTTGCGCGCAACCGCGGCGTAAAATTCGATCATCGGTTCGCCGCGCTCGACCGGCGCGTCGGAACCGCCGGCGATGATACAGTCGCTCTTAATTAGACTTTGCCACGCATAAGCGCCGGCGAGGCGATCCATGCCGAGACGGGCCGCGCGAGAAATAGATCACTGATCGCGTGCGAGGGTTGCATCGAGGAAATTACGCCCAACTTCGCGAACCGTGAGATGTCGGCCGGATCGAGAATCTGCGCGTGCTCGACGCGCCAGCGCGGCTCGCGAATTTTTCTTTGCTCGGGCGGCACCGCGTTAAATGCCTGCTCGTAAAGATCGAGAATCATTCGGTTGGACCGATCGATCGCCGATGGCGTGGGTTTCGATTTGAATGCCGCGACGCGGTGCTTCCTCGAACATCGGTTTCAATTCTTCGGCCTTCTCGGTGAGATAACCGGAAGTCTCGGGCGCGTCGCTGTACGGTTTCAACAACGCCGCGCCGCGCGAACCGAGCGCACCGTCAAAGATGACCTTGATCGTGCGCTGAGTGAAGCGGTGATCGTATGCGTTGATGGTCGGGCCTTCGCGCAGAAAGCGCTGCGCATCTTCGCCGGAGCCATAAACCGCGTTGATAAAACGCAGTTTCACTTTCCGTTGTCGAAACATTTTCGAATTACTCTGATGTCCTCGGCATAGCTGCCGGCGTTTTGAATTTCACACCAGCCGAGGCCGATCTCGCGATTCACTCCGAGCAAGAAAGCCTGCTCGTGTTCAGCTTCAGTCGGTTTCGAAATATTTTTTGCTGCAAGGTCCTGCGCAGTGTCGAGCAGCATCCCGTTCGGTTTGCCGGTTGTTTTGTCTTTCAGGATTTCGCCGCCGAACGGATTCGGCGTGTTCTTGTCGATCTTCGCGATCCTCAACGCGCCACTGTTCGCAACCGAAGCGTGACCGTCCGCGCGCGTGAGAAAGACAGGGTTTTCGGGCGCTATCTTGTCGAGATCAGCACGCGTGGGAAACTCTGGCGGTTTCCAGAAAGTCTCGATCCAGCCGCGGCCGGTGATCCATTTGCCGTGCTCACTTTGGGCGACGCGCTCCTTAACTTTTGCGAGAAAATCCTCGAGCGTGTTCGTGCCTTCGAGATTTAGCCGCATCTCCCGCTCGCCGATTCCGAAGATGTGGCAATGCGAATCGGTCAATCCCGGCACCACGGTTTTGCCGCCAAGGTCGACAACGCGTGTTTCCTCGCGCGCGAGCTTTTTCGCGTCCGCGTTTGAACCCACGAAAACGACGCGATCCTTCTTTACGGCGATTGCTTCGGCGCGCGGCTGCCGCTCGTTTACGGTATAGATGTTCCCGTTGACGAAAATGAGATCGACATCTTCAGCGGCATTCACGTTTTGAAGGAAAAATGACAGGAAAAGGAGACTGCTGCGCAACAAGATGTGAAAAGCCTGCGCTTTCACTTGACGGTGTGGCGAAGTTTTGACGTTATCAGTTCCGGTAATTCTGCGCCTTCCCGTATCGGGAGGGGAGGCGGCAAATTTTTTTTGAGACGATGTCGATCCACGAATTTTCTTTTGCCAATGAAACCTCGATTCATAGAGTTGCCGCCTGGCTGTTCCCCGGCGATCAACCTCAACATTTCCGGGGTTTGAACGAAGCACATCCTAATCTCAGCTTCCCCTCGTTTTTAGTTTGGCGATTGGCATTGCGCAGCATCCGCATCCGCTAAATCCATGGCGAATTTTTTTCCACGCTGGACGAACTGGCTGCCGCTTAAAATCGCCATCTGTGGCCTGCTGATCGTGTGCGGGTTGACTGCGGGCACCTGGTATTACGTGACGCCAAAATACACGCGGGTGAGGTATGAACCGATCCAGCCGGTGCCTTTTCCGCATGATGTTCACGTGTCGCAGCTCGGAATGGACTGCCGTTATTGCCACAGCTTTGTCGAGATGGCGGCGCATTCGAATCTGCCCAACACGCAAACCTGCATGAACTGCCACACCCAAGTGCAAAAAGACAATCCGAAACTCGAGCCGGTGCGGGCGAGCTGGAAAACGGGCAACCCCATCGAGTGGGTGCAAATCCATCGCACACCTGATTATGTTTTTTACAATCACAGCGCGCACGTCAATCGCGGCATCAGTTGTTTTAGCTGTCACGGTGAAGTCAACCATATGCCGGTCGTCTATCATGCGAAGCCGCAGAGCATGGCGTGGTGTCTGGAATGTCATCGTCACCCGGAAAATTTTTTGCGGCCGGAAGACCAGGTATTTAATCTCGATTGGAAACCAGACGACGTGAAACCGGCGGAGTTTGTCGCGAAGTACGGACAACCGCATGAAGCTGGCGAAGATTTTTCGAAGAAGAAAAAGCTTTCTCAAACCGAGATCGGCCAAACGTTAAAAGAGCGATGGAATGTCGATCCGCCGGTCACTTGCCAAGGTTGTCATCGATGAAAACGAAACTAGCAACATTGCTGACGCAGATTGAATGGAGGTCAGGCTTCGAGCCTGACTCGGCCGACAAGCTTCCGGCTTGTTGTGAAGCGATTGTCGATCTTCGACAGGCTGGAAGGCTGTCTGCCATGACAGGCAGGATGCCCATCTTCCTATGAAACGCGTGTTCCAGCATCCACCGGAGCCGTTAACCGGAAAGCGTTACTGGCGGAGCCTCGGCGAATTGAGCGACACCCCCGAGTTTCGGGAATGGCTGGAACGGGAATTTCCCGCGGGCGTGGCGGAATTGAATGGCGTGGAATGGTCGCGACGCAGCTTTTTGAAATTGATGGGCGCATCGATGGCGCTGGCCGGTTTTGGCTTGAACGGTTGCCGGCGACCAGAAGCGCATCTGGTTCCCTTTACGAAGAGTGCGGAGTGGACAATCCCCGGAAAATTTCTCTACTACGCGACGGCGATGCCTCGGCGCACTGGGGCAATTCCGCTCATCGCAACGACCGTTGATGGACGACCGATCAAGCTCGAAGGAAATCCATTGCACCCGGCAAGTGGCGGCGCGACCGACACCTTCGCGCAAGCGTCAATTCTTGATCTTTATGATCCATCCCGCTCGCAACGGTTCGTTCGCAAAGGAAAAAAAAGCGATCGCGCAGCGTTTGATGCCTACCTGGGGGAGCTTCGCAACACGCTCCTCGCCCAGCAGGGTGAAGGGCTGGCATTTCTGGTCACGGAAACGCAGTCGCCCACGCGCGAACGTTTGCGCACTGAGTTGGAAAAGGCTTTCCCGGCCTTGCGCTGGTGCGTGTACGAGCCGCTCCTAAGTCAATCGCAGCAGGTTGCTGCGCAAAACGCTTTCGGCGAAAACTCGCGGCTACTGCCGAGACTCGATCGCGCCGATGTGATCCTTGCGCTCGACAGCGATTTTCTCGACTGCGGCCAAGGCGATCTCGCTTCGGTGCGCGCATTCACTTCACGACGTCGAGTGAGCGCGTCGAAAGATAACATGAATCGACTTTACGTAGTCGAGAACCGCTTCACGCTGACGGGTGCGATGGCAGATCATCGGCTTCGCTGTCCCGCGAGCCAAATTGCACTCTTCGCACACGCGTTTGCGGCAAAGATTCTGGCTGGGACGAACGATGCCGGCCTCGGTTCTGTAATCGCGAATCTGCAAGTCCCAGCAGGCGCTGCCACTTTCGATGATCACTGGCTCAGCGAGGCAGCGAATGATCTCATGGCAAAACCAGGAGCGAGTTTCGTGGTGGCGGGTCCAAATCAACCAGTCGCAGTGCAATTGCTCGTTTATACAATCAACGCTGCACTCAAAAATCTCGGCCAGACGCTGGTTAGCCGCCAGGTTCCGCGCAATCCGCGAACGATCGACGTTTTACAACTGGCGGCAGACATAAACGATGGGCGGATCAAGCAACTGTTTATTCTCGGAGGCGATCCGGTCTATAATGCGCAGCGCGGCTTGGTAGAGGACCGAGAGACCAAGCTGCCACTCGATTGGGCCGATCTGCAGAAAAAGGTGCCGGAAATTGTGCGGCTCGGTTATCACGAGGACGCTACATCGGCGTTAAGCCACTGGCATGTTCCTGCCGCGCATTATCTCGAATCCTG
>Ga0193719_10000108_pt1 | contig 26152 bp, 17 predicted proteins | sample U2a2metaG_FD_160103 | JGI IMG/M metagenome (GOLD analysis project Ga0193719, IMG submission 160103) | Soil microbial communities from a riparian zone of the East river system, Colorado, United States - U2a2 | ecosystem: Environmental > Terrestrial > Soil > Riparian zone | place: USA: East... | reverse complement strand
GCCATCTATCCAGTGTCCACCTCCAAGTTTGGTCTCGGCGATTGGCCCGGCAGCTCTTGTACTCCACTCGGCGAATTGGAGGTCGCAAAAAAAATTGGCGATCACGCAACGCCTGGCGCTGTCTTTAAAGATCGACGCCGCACTGGTGAGATTGTCGCACCGGGTTCCCCCGGTCGCGATCCAATTGTCACGCGCATTCTTTGGCTGCGTGGGCGCGAAGCGCAAAACGGAAATGCGTTCGCCCGCATGATTTACATCCACGGTACGCCAGAGGAGCGGAACATCGGCTTCCCGGCGAGCTATGGGTGCATTCGGATGCGCTCCAGCGACATCATTAATTTATACGAAATCGTCGGCCCCGGCGCACAAGTGACGATTATTAATGCACCACTCGCATCGGTGATTCCAATACCGGCTGGCCCAACACAACTGGTGCAGACGGCTCCCTCCACGAGTGTGATTCGTTAGGCTGTAGCCGCGTGTCAGCGACCGCCGTTACAGCTCACGGCAATTTCCCGAGATGTTTTCTCGGCGTTTCACGCGAAAGCAATTCCATATCTGCATCAACCATGATGCGGACGAGCTCGTGGAATCGCACTTTTGTTTCCCAATTGAGAATTTTTTTAGCTTTGGAGGCGTTACCCATCATGAGATCTACTTCCGCCGGCCGCTCATACCTTGGGTCGTGTTTGACAAATTCTTTCCAATCAAGATCGACATGCGAAAAGGCCGCTTCGACAAACTCACGTACGGTATGCGTTTCGCCGGTGGCCAGCACAAAATCGTCTGCTTCGCCACGCTGAAGAATTCGCCACATCCCTTCGACGTACTCCGGCGCGTAGCCCCAATCCCGTTTCGCGTCCAAGTTTCCCAAAAACAACTCGTGCTGCAATCCGTGCTTGATCGCGGCCACGGCGCGGGAAATTTTGCGAGTGACGAAAGTTTCGCCGCGCCGCGGGCTTTCGTGGTTGAACATAATGCCGTTGGTTGCGAAAAGGCCGTAGCTCTCGCGGTAGTTGACCGTTGCCCAATACGAAAAAACCTTTGCTACGGCGTAGGGACTGCGCGGCCAGAACGGCGTCTTCTCACTCTGCGGGACTTCTTGCACTTTGCCGAACATTTCGCTGCTCGATGCCTGATAGAAACGCGAACGCAACCCCGCTTCGCGAATGGCTTCCAAAATGCGGATCGTGCCAACCCCTGTGACATCGGAAGTGTACTCAGGAATGTCGAAGCTCACGCGCACATGGCTTTGCGCGCCGAGATGATAAATTTCATCCGGCTTCAATTGGTAAAGAAGTTTGACCAGGTTGACCGAATCGCTCAGGTCGCCGTAGTGCAGAAACATGCGCACCCCGTTGATGTGCGGATCGGCATAAAGATGATCGATGCGCGAAGTGTTAAATGTGCTGGCGCGGCGAATGATCCCATGCACTTCGTAGCCTTTCTCAAGCAGCAGATCGGCCAGATAACTGCCATCCTGGCCGGTGATGCCGGTGATGAGCGCCTTCTTCATGCGTAGGGTTCCGCTCTAGCGCGAATGCGCAGGTCAAGCAAACGAATTACAACCGTCCATCCCATCACTCCCTACTCCGGCGGCGAAACCATGATTCGCGCCAGAACAGCGCGCTGCGCCGCGACCAGTTCCGCGATGCCTTTGCGTCCAAGCGCGAGCATTTCGTCCAGTTGTGATTGCGCAAATGTCGCCTCCTCACCGGAGCCTTGCACTTCTACGAATTCGCCGTCCTCGGTGGCCACGAGATTAAAATCGACGCTGACGAGTTTGTCCTCTTCGTAATTAAGATCGACGATCGCCTGCCCATCGAGAACACCAGCGCTTACTGCTGCGACCAATTTTCGCACCGGCGGCACATCGATCTTTTTTTCCCTCGCAAGTTTCCGGCAGGCCATTGCGACAGCCAGGCTGGCCCCGGTAATTGCTGCTGTGCGCGTACCGCCGTCGGCTTGTAAAACGTCGCAATCCACCCAGACCGTGCGTGGCCCCAGCTTTTCGAGATCGACAACCGCTCGCAGCGATCGCCCAATCAAACGTTGGATCTCCATGCTGCGGCCATCGATTCGGCCTTTTGCAATGTCACGCGGTTTTCGCGGCTGCGTCGAGTATGGCAGCATCGAGTATTCGGCGCTAAGCCAGCCGCCCGTTACGCCTTGCTCTTTCATCCAGCGGGGCACATTTTCCTCAATGGTCACGCCGCAAATCACACGCGTGTTACCCATGGCAACGAGGACTGACCCGCCCGCATATGGCGCAATGCCCAGATCGAACGCAACCGGGCGCAATTCATCGCCGCTTCGTCCATCAATCCGATCCATGGCGGCAAAGGTAGATCGTGCACAGCCGCTCGTCATCGAGGAGTTTTCGAATTTTAGGCCAACCATCTCCCATGAACCGGCGCGGGTGCTCGGCGCTAGTTGGCGGATATGCCGTTCGTTATGGCACCACCAAATATTTTCGCCGGATTGAGTTTAAGAAAGCGGTAGAACTAAAATGGCCAGGCTCCATATTCAGGATGACTGGTTGATCCTAGACATTAACATCGTGAGACATTAAGAATGGTTTTTTTAATGAGAACTGCTCCAATTTTCGATCGATTGGGTATCGGTCTCACGGCCGGCGATTCTCACTATCGCGCGTATGTCGGACCACCACAGGATTACGATCTGATTGCAGCGATGACTTTCAACCTGCTTACGACAGCAGGGTTGCGACAGCACCATAAACTGATCGATGTGGGTTGCGGGTCTTTGCGCGCGGGCCGCCTTTTCATTCCTTACCTGAATTCCGGTAACTACATCGGTGTCGAACCGAATGAGTGGCTGGTGAAAGAAGCTATCAAGCACGAAATGGGCGACGATTTGATTCGGATCAAAGCGCCATCTTTCATTTTCAAATCGACTTTGTCCGCGACCGATCCGGTGCAGGCGGATTATGCGGTCGCGCAGTCGATCTTTAGCCACGCCTCTCGTGCCCAGATCGGGAACTGGCTCCTGGATATTTCGGATCATTTAAAAGGCAGCGGCGCGCTCTTCGCTACCTTCATCATCGGAAACGAAGATTACAACGGAGAGGACTGGATTTATCCGGGCTGCGTCACTTATCGCCCGGAGACGATGGCACAAGCCGCAGCTCAGGCTGGTTTCCGTTTCGTTCCCTTAAAATGGCGGCATCCGCGCCAAACATGGGCCCTTTTTGCTAAAGCCGGGTATGAGGTGTGGTGGAGCGACAAAATACCGCTCACGTGGAATTCGAAGATCGACGCGAACAAGTGAACATTGCCATCATTTTTTCGAGCTTGCCCTTAGGCGAGCTCGTGTTCGGTTAAACGTCGACGAGCTTCCACGTACTTGGCCGACGTTGGTCGTTGCCAAGACAAACTGATCCGAAGAAATTGTTTGTTCAGATTGGAGTTTACCGTGTCCGGCATCTATGATACGCATTTGTATTCCACCTAAGTATTTGTCTGCTTCTTGAAGCGAAAACACTTGAAGGACTCATCGACCGCCAATACCGCCGTTTGCGTCGCCGGCGCGCATCGCTCAGGAACGTCGATGCTCACGAGGCTACTGCATACTTGCGGCCTCGACCTGGGGCCAGAAAGCGATTTGATGCCCGCGCAGGCTGATAACCCCGATGGCTTTTGGGAACATCTTCGCTTCGTCGCGCTCAATGACGAAGTGCTCAATGAACTAGGCGGCGCCTGGGATCTTCCGCCGAAGGCTGACGAGAACTTTAAGCACGCCCGGCTTGATCCTTTGCGTACGAAAGCGCAGCTGTTGATCGAAGGATTTGCTTCGGCAAGCGTTTGGGGCTGGAAGGATCCGCGCAACAGTTTGACGCTGCCGTTCTGGCAGTACCTTTTGCCCAAGCTAAAAACGCTCATCATCGTGCGTAATCCGCTTGAGGTCGCTTACTCGATGCGGGAGCGGAACGGAACATCTTGTTCGTTCGGTTTGCGGCTTTGGGAAATCTACAACCGACGCGTGATCGAAACAGCAAGCGAGCAAGAGCGGCTCGTTACTCATTACGATTTGTTTTTCGAAGACGCGGGAACCGAATTACGGCGAATTGTGCGGTTCATCGGTTTGCCCGATGCGAAAGTAAACAGCGCGGCAGCGCTAATAACAACGCGAAGACGCCACACCCATTTCACGATTGATCAAATGATCGATGCCCGCGTCTCTGCGGAAGTGATCGAACTTTATCGCGCTTTGATTGCCGAGGCCGATCGAGGCATCAGTCCATCGGCGAAGAAAGGAAACAAAGCCAAGATAACGAAGATTCCGCGGACTGCGAAATCGGGAGAAGCCGATTTGCTTCCCGGATCGGTTAGCCGGCTGAATGCTTCCGTTCCAGAAAAAATTGCGCGGATCGAGCATCTCGAGCGCGAGATCCTTGCGCAGGCTGAAGCTCGCCACAAGGCTGAAATCGAGAGACTCAACGCCCATCTTGTGCAAACCGAAGCTCAGCATAAGTCGCAAGTCGAGGAACTTAATACCCATCTTGTGCAAACCGAAGCTCAGCACAAGTCGCAAGTCGAGGAACTCAGCGCTCATCTCGCGCAAACCGAAGCTCGGCATAAGACTGAAGTAGAGGAACTCAGTGCCCATCTCGCGCAGACGGAAGCTCGGCATAAGACCGAAGTAGAGGAACTCAGTGCCCATCTTGCGCAAACGGAAGCGCAGCATAAGACCGAAGTAGAGGAATTACGCCATCGCATAATGGAAATGAACCGTCTGCTTCATGACAAAAGCGTTAGTCTCGCTGAAGACGAGAAATACATCGCGGAGCTAACGGACCGGTTACGCAAGCAGCTGTGGAATACGAGAAGACTCTCGCATCTGCTTGAAGATGCGGAAAGCGCGGCTCGCAGGCTCCGCACTTCCCGCCGCTGGAAATTGGCCAACCCCGGGGCGACGCTCAAAGCAAAGCTGTCTCACGGGAAAGTGTCGATGGGTTATGGACACCTTGAAAAGATTGTGGACACCTATTCCAAATGGCGCACTGCCCACCCGGAAATCGCGAAGATCGATGATGAAATCAAGGCCGCCCAGGTTCCGAAGATTCCCAGGAGCGCGGCGCAACTGCCTGAGAAGATTGGTAGTTCGGAAGGCACCAATTCGGTTGATGAGGTTGCCGCAATGGAAAGTCGTGGGCCGAATAAAGCTCCCGCCGCTCCGGCGGCGCCTATTCCCTCATTGCCATTGAGGTCTCTTCATTTTCCGGCGCACAAGGAGGTTGAGGTCTCGGTTATTATTCCGGTCTTTAATCAGCTGCCATTTACCCACGCATGTCTTGCTTCGCTGCAGACTGTGGAAGAACGACCCTGCTTCGAGGTGATTATCGTGGACGACTGCTCCAGGGACAGTACCGCTGAGCTAGTCCCTCAGATTCGCGGTATTATTTATCTGCGCAACGAGACGAACTGCGGTTTCATCGCCTCCTGCAACCGCGGTGCGGAAAAGGCGCGTGGCAAATATCTCTTTTTCTTGAACAACGACACGATTGTTAAGGACGGCTGGCTGAGTGCGCTGATGGATACCTTTGCCGAAGAACCGCAAGCTGGTGTTGTCGGCTCAAAACTCGTTTACCCGGATGGTCGTTTACAGGAGGCAGGCGGTATCATATGGCGGGATGCCTCGGGATGGAACTATGGCAAGTCCGATGACCCTGAAAAACCTGAATACAATTATCTCCGCGAAGTAGATTATTGCTCAGCGGCAGCGTTGATGATTCCCAAATCGCTGTTTCAGAGCGTGGGAGGCTTCGATTCGCGCTACGCGCCCGCTTACTATGAAGATACCGACCTCTCGTTCAAGGTTCGGCGGACCGGTTACAAGGTATTATATCAGCCGCTAAGCGAGGTCATCCACTACGAAGGAGCAACCGGGGGAACTGATCTCGCAACCGGCACAAAAAAACATCAGGATATCAACCGCGCGACGTTTGCGAAAAGGTGGGCCCTTGAGCTGATGGCAAAACCAGTCAATGGCGATTTGACATTCCTGCGACAACCGCCGCCGGATCGAAAAAACATTCTGGTGATTGACCATCATCTTCCGATGCCGGATCGCGATTCCGGATCGCTACGGATGTTTCAAATTCTCAAGCTCCTCCATGAGCTTGGCCATCGCGTCACTTTCATTCCCGATAATCTGGCAGACATTCGCCCTTATACGGGGGAACTGCAAAAACGCGGAATCGAAGTTGTTTATCACCCTTATATCAAGAAAGTGCCCGACTACCTCATTTCGCACGGCTCCGACTTTGATGCCGTTGTGCTAAGCCGATGTGGGTTTGCGCACAAACACATCACCGATGTTCGCCTGTTTGCACCGCAGAGCCGCATTATTTTTGACACGGTTGATCTTCATTTCCTCCGTGAAGAGAGCGAGGCACGTCTAACTCGGGACCACGAAGTGCAGCGGAAGGCGCAGAAGACGCAGCAACTGGAGTATGAATTGATTGATCAATCTGATGAGACCTGGACGGTAAGCAGCGTCGAACAGCAGTTGCTGCAAGAGAAATGGCCTGACAAGTCTATTCAACTGGTTTCGAATATTGTGGATGTACCCGGATCAAAGACACCGTTCGCGCTTCGGCGAGACTGGCTATTCATTGGTGGTTTTCAACACAGACCAAACATTGACGCTGTTCTCTTTTTTGTGCAGAGAATTTATCCGCTGGTGAGCGAGCATTTGCGCGATGCCAAATTCTACATCATTGGGGAGAAGGCGCCGCCGGAGATAGTCGCTTTGGCGACTGATAGGATCAATGTCACCGGATTGCAGACGGATGTTCGTCAGTTTTTTGATAGTGTAAAACTATCCGTTGCGCCGCTGCGATTTGGGGCAGGCGTAAAAGGCAAGATCAACCAAAGCATGGCTTTTGGCGTGCCGGTGGTGGCAACCTCGCTGGCTGTGGAGGGAACGGCGCTCAATAATCGTGAAGAAATTCTGGTTGCGGACGAGCCGGAAGATTTTGCACGGGCCTTAATCGAGCTCTACGAATCGGAAGAACTTTGGAACCGGCTCTCAGAAAATGGCATCAAGAAAACGCGTGCCCTCTATTCCACCAACGCGGCACGCGAAAAGCTACAGCGGTTGTTTAGTGATCAACACCTCAAAAGCTTGGGCGCGCCATCGCCGGTTCTTACGCAGCGAGACGTCGCGATGGTAGCCAAAGGATAACTTCGGGTCCTTAAGAAGTGAGCAAGAGCGCCCAACCTGGAGCGATCACAGGGAAAATCAGTGCGACGCCCAATCCCATCTCTTTCGGCCAAGGCTGCGTTGTGATTTCATGGGAAACGAACGATCCCGCCGGAGCGGAGGTTCGCGTTTCAACCTCTCCCGGTCATGAACAGCTCGTCATCCAGGGCCAGTCCGGACAGACGGAAATCCCCTGGATTGTGGATTCGACGATATATGACTTTCGCCTCTATGCAGCCAGTCAGCCCCAGACGCCCATCGACTCGGTGCAGGTTAGACGTGCCCTCGATTCCGCCCCGCTGGTTCTGCGCGACCTTGCAGACGAGGCGCTGCGCGGAAACATCGACATGGCGGAACTCTCCCGGTTTATCGCAGCGGTAATCCCAAGTTATCTGCATACTGCCAACTTTCGCCAGATCTTTCCCGTGGTTCTGCGCGAGCTCGCGATCAAAATCATGCGCGGAAACGTCGACATGGCAGAACTTTCCAGATTTATCGCAACGGTAATTCCGACTTATCTCCATGATACGATTACAGGGAAAATCATTGCAACGCCGGACCGCATCTCTTTCGGGCCAGACCGCGTTATGATTTCATGGGGAACGAACGATCCCGCTGGAGGGGACGTTCGCGTTTCAACCTCTGGTAGCGACGAAAAGCTGCTGAGCCGGGAACCATCCGGGGAGATGGAAATCTCTTGGATAGCGGATTCGACAGTATATGACTTTCGCCTCTACGCCGCCAGCAAGCCGGAGACTGCCATTGACTCCGTGAAGGTTAGGCGTGATATCGATTCCGCGTCGATGGTTCTGCGCGAGCTTGCAGACGAAGTAATGCGCGGAAACATCGACTTGGCAGAACTCTCCCAGTTTATCGCAACGGTTATCCCTCACTGTCTGCATAGTGCAGACTTTCGGGAGTTTTTTCCAGTGATTCTGCGTGAGCTCGCGACCGAAGTGATGCGGGGAAACATCGACCTAGCGGAACTTTCGCAATTCGTCGCGACGGTCATGCCTCGTTGCCTGCACAGTGGAAAATTTCACCAGCTATTTCCGGTGTGGGAACGGCACGGTTTCCATGTAACGCCGGTGCACTTTTATCAACCTATTCCCGACACTCAGAGCTTACCCAAAACGCTTTGGAGTCGGCCGAGCACACTCGTGGGTATCGACATGAACGACTCCGTCCAGCTCGACCTTTTGCGAAAGAGGTTTCCAAAATTCCGCGAGGAATATGAACAGTTTCCAACCAAACCCACTGGGGAGCCAAGCCGGTTTTACCTTAATAATGGTCCCTTTGATGGCGCGGATGCGTTGGTTGCCTACTGCATGGTTCGCCATTTTCAGCCAGATTTGATCATTGAAGTCGGAAGCGGGTTCTCTTCTCTGGTCTCAGGTGAGGCGGCCGCGAAAAACAACAGCTCGGCCCTCATCTGTATCGAACCGTTTCCTCAAGAATTTCTCAAACAGGGCTTTCCCGGATTACATTCCCTGATCGAGAAAAGAGTGGAAGATGTCGATCTTGAGTTCTTTTCAGAACTGGGTTCTGGGGACATCCTTTTCATCGACAGCTCGCATACGGTAAGAATTGGTGGAGACGTCAATTATCTATTTTTGGAAGTCTTGCCGCGGCTCAAGCCAGGCGTCATCGTGCACGTCCACGATATCTTCCTTCCTTTCGAATACCGGCGTGATTGGGTGATGGACGAATTTCGATTTTGGACCGAGCAATATCTGCTCCAAGCGTTTCTAAGCTTTAATTCCGAGTTCGAAGTGCTGGTGGCCAATAGCTATCTCAGCCACTACTATAAGGACGACCTCAAAGCTGCTTTTCCGAGTTTAGCATCCTGGGGCGGAGGTAGTTTTTGGATGCGCCGAAAGCCTCCCACCGTCAGGTTGAGTGGACAAAACCATCGTAAAAGGAAAAAGAAGTTTCCAGGTCGAAGGATGACGGAGCGCTCTTCGCGAACTCCGCGATAAACTAAGAGCCAAATCGCATCGTCAGTGCGACGAACAAACAGACCTACCTCCTATCTTTATCGCAAGCGCGGATCGATCACGCTCCACCATCCTCACCCGGTGCCTTCGCCAGGGCTCGACATCATCCCAAAAGGAAGACTCAAAATTGACCGGGCGTTTAGCGCGCGCCGCAGCCGATGTAATCAAAGCTGAACTTAACCAACGGGTCGAACACGTTTTACGATTTTGGAGCGAAATACAGTGACCTCCAGCAATTGATTGCCGGAACTTCAGAACGAATGAGAACTGCTCAAGGCCTCACCCCCATAGCAGAGGAAGTTAAAATTCACTTGAACTTGTCGCCAACCGGCGCAAAAGAACGGATCAGTTTTGCCTGACGCGACCTCTTGCTGGTTCCGTCCGCCATTGACGCCAGGCCTGCCATTGGGATGCAAGAATTGACGGCGGCTCATGTAAGATGAATCGTGTTGGGCGAGACGATCAGAGGAGCTCGCAAGTAACCCGGCGCGCGACTACTGCGCTGAAATGCAGAATAAGATAAACAAGCCGATTTTTGTGGTGGGATCGCCACGCTCGGGGACAAGCGTTCTGACGTGGTGTCTCGGGCAGCACCCGAACATTGTAGCACTCCCGGAGTCAAGCTGGATGGGAGATGTCGCGATTGATCTCGCCATTCGCTACCAAATCGGAGCGGCACGCGGCATTCGCTCCGTCTTAAGTGCGATGGATATTCAGTCTGATGAATTCTTCGCCAGTTTCGGTCAGACTATCAACAACTTGATCCTGAGACATCGTAAAGACCTTGAGAGAAAACGACGCGTGGTATCTCCCCCCGGCGCGCATCGGGCACCCAGCCTTTCCAAAACGAGCCATTCCAAGTCCCAACGAAGGGCGCGCTGGGTGGACGGAACGCCGGAATACTCCTTTTACATCTGCGGTTTGCGCAAACTCTTTCCGAAGGCACGCTTCATCCACATCGTTCGCGACGTTCCTTCGGTGGTGCGGTCGATGCTGAACTTCCACCGCATTGCGGGAAATCGTTTGGTGGCCAACGAAGAGCAGGCCTACGACTACTGGCTTAGAGCGGTCAGCGCATGTCTGAAAGCTGAGCAGGCCTACGGTCCTCGGGTTGTTCTCCGGTTGCGGTATTCCGATCTCGTGGATGCGCCCGAAACCGCGATGCGCTCCGTCCTCAAATTCGTCGGCGAACGCTATGTCACCGCTTCTTTGACGCCTCTCCAGGAACGGATCAACAGCTCCAAGGTGCCTGCTGATTTCAAAATTGGCGACCCCGAAACCGATCCGGTGCTCGTCGAGCGGGCAACGCGACTTTCCACCGAAATGACGGAAACTCCGCAGCCGCTCGAGGCCTCGCCTGCCGCAGCCGAGGAAATGGAAGCTGAGTTTTATGAACGCGTCCGATATGTAGCGGCTGTTGATAGCGAATATCACCGGGCCAAGCAGATAATTGCGACGTTGCAAAAGGAACATGCTCAGCAGGAATCCTCATACCACGCGGAGCTCCGAAGAATGCAGGCGGAACATGCTCAGCAGGAAACCTCATATCGCGCGGAGCTCCAAAGAATGCAGGCGGAACATGCTCAGCAGGAAACCTCATATCGCGCGGAGCTCCAAAGAATGCAGGCGGAATATGCTCAGCAGGAAGCCTCATATCGGGCGGAACGACAGCGGCACGAGCGGAGCGTCGCGGAGCTGACAGATCGATTGCGCAAACAGCTTTGGGACACCCGAAGACTCTCGCGTTTGCTGGACGATACTGAAAACGCCGCCGTCCGCTTGCGTTCTTCCCGTCGCTGGAAATTGGCAAACCCCGGGGCCGCAATCCAGGCAAAATTGTTTCCTGGCAAGGTGTCGCTGGGCTATGGGCATCTCGAAAAAATTGTCGCAGCGTATTCTCAATGGCGGGCTTCGCACCCGGAAATCGCGAAAATCGAGGATGCAACTAAGGCAGCCCGATCGTCGATCCTTCCAAGCAATGCGCAGGAGAATTCGGATAAGAAGGTTGAGGATTTCCCAGAGATTCAATCAATCCGTAAAATTGCGATATCGGAAACCTCAGCGGAGCCGGAGTGACGCGACACGCTCAGCAAGTTGGTACATGTTGAACCGCCTTAAGCAAGGATCCTCATATCCCGCCCGCGCCTCTTTGTACATCGAACTAAATTGGAACTAAATAATGCGCGACGAACTTTACGGCGAAATTTTCGCAGCGGAGCAGGAACACTGGTGGTTCGTGGCCAGACACCGAATTGTTCTTCACCTACTGGAACGTTATCTGCTGCCGAATAGCGGCACGCCGTACAAGGTGGCCGACTTGGGATGTGGTTGCGGAATGATGCTTTTGCGGCTCTCTGAAAAATATGAGCCGGTCGGCCTGGACGGTTCCCGCCATGCGATTGAATTTGCACGCCGTCGCGGAGTAACGGCAAAACTAGGAGCTCTTCCAGAGGATGTACCTCTCTCGCGAGAAAGTTACGATGCGGTTTTGATGCTCGACGTCCTAGAACATCTGAAGTATGACCGCGCTTCTGTCGAGGTGGCGGCAAGTTTGCTAAAACCCGGAGGAATCTTGATCTGCACCGTGCCTGCTCATATGTGGCTCTGGACAAAATTCGACGAGGACCATCATCACTTTCGGCGCTATTCTAGGAGGCAGTTCCGCTCCTTGTTTGATGAGCCTTCCATTCGGCTCGAATTATTGAGCCACCTGAACGCAATCCTGTTCGCGCCTGCGGCAATGTGGCGAATATTGGCAGCAAAGGTCTTTGAAAGAGATCGCGCCAGGTACCTAAGATTGCCGCCGTTTAACTCTGTGCTCAGATCGATTTTTGCCTTTGAGCGCCTGCTGCTTGGCAAAGTGCCAATGCCATTGGGTCTAAGTTTTATCGCTATCGCTCGAAAGAGGTAAGAATTCCTGGCGCGGCGCGTAGATTCGTTAGATTTCGATGTTGACGGAACCATCTCACGAATGGGAAGCCTCGACGCGCAATGTAATCGGGTCCCTTAACCTCAGGCGCCTAAGTCACCCATCACTGTTTATAGTTAGATGAATGATTCACGCTTCTCATTAGCCGGTTCGGTCGCACGAGGCGGATTGAAACGTTGGCAGGAAAATCTCCTCGTGGTGCTCCTCTATACGCTTCTGACACTGACCTTGACGTATCCAGCCCTTTTCTTTCTCCAGACAAAGGTGCCGGGAGGACCGGAAGATAATTTTCATTTTCTCTGGGAGCTTTGGTACGTCGCGCACGCCATCTTTGATCTTCATAAGTCGCCATTCTTTGATCCAGACGTGTTCGTTCCATTTGGTTACAGCTTGATCAGGAACCAGGATCTTTCTCCCGGAACCGTGCTTCTATTCTCGCCCTTAACGCGCTTCTTCGGGGAGGTGTTCACCTATAATTTTCTAATTCTGGGATCGTTTGTCCTCACCGCATTTGGAGTTTACCTCTTGGCGCGGGAGTTGTGGGCGAACCGTGCGGCCGCGGTTCTTGCGGGAATCATTGTTGGATTTTGTCCCTATCGGTTTACCCACGCCGAGGGCCATCTTTCCATCGTATCGACCGAATGGATACCTTTTTTCTTTCTGTATCTTGAACGCTTGATCTCAAAGCCACGGCCAAAGAACGCGATCCTCGCCGGGGTATTTTTTGGGCTGTCTGCCTGGTCAACGTGGTACTACTTCTTCATGGTTCCGATCGCAGCGGCGTTTTTCGTTCCCTTTCGAATCGATTGGAGAGCACCGCGGCAGCAATGTCGTGAACTGTTGAAACTGGGTCTCGTTTCGTGTGGTGTTGCTCTGATTTTCGTACTCCCATTCTTGATTCCGTATTACCTCGCAACGCACGGAGGAGTGGTGGATCACCGTGGAGCTGGGGAGTCGCAGGCTTTCGCTGCTGCGTTGGCCGACTACATTATTCCACCGACGACGCACTTTTTGTGGGGACCTCAGGTCGGGCAGCTCTGGCGCAATGGACCCAACGGGCTTTGGCAATCAGAATGGCAGCTCTATCTTGGTGTCGCCGCATTACTCTTGGCGGCGGCAGGCGTATTTCATCGTAGGCGCCGGGTGGTAATGGCGCTCATCGCAATGGCGCTGGGTTGCCTTCTTTTTTCCTTTGGTCCGGGAATCTACTTCACTCATCCACCTCCTCTTGGCAGCTCAATCAATGACGTGGCGCTGTCATCGATACCAGCGCCTGCCAGACTCCTGCGCCAACTTCCAGGCTTTAATAGTCTTCGTTCTTGGGCGCGGTTCGGATTTTTTGTGGAAATGTCCGTAGGGGTTCTCGCAGCGGCCGGCTTGGTTCGACTTCTCGAGTGGATGAAACAGCGATTTCATATGGGCGTCAGCGCGCAGCTCGGAGTAATTGCAATTGTCATTGGACTCGTCCTGCTGGACTTTTTTCCAGAGCCCACTTACATGAGTCCGGTTACGCCACGTCCGGTTGATCAGTGGCTCTTGGAACAACCCGGCGAGTTCGCTTTCATGGAGTATCCGATACCTCAACACGCATATGGCGGGCCCGCGATCTACTCCACGAGATTGACTGGAAAGCGAATCATCATGGGCAATGCCCAAAATCCGCCAAACATCTTATTCTGGGGCAATCTCAGCGCATTCCCATCTCCTTCCACGCTTGATCTGCTCTATGGATGGGGTGCCAAGTACGTTCTGGTAGACGAAAACCTTTATCGAGCGGGCGTGTCATTCTGGAACATTTACCAAACTTGGAGCTCATTGGAATTAGCAACCAAGGCAAGCCCAAGACTGAAAGAAGCTATCGTTTTGAATGGGGTTCACGTCTATGAAATTGACAGCGGACGACGTGAGAGCGACGGCATAGAGTTACTTGCTAATGGAAGTTTCGAAGGAGGCAGCGCAACGACACTTTCCGGTTGGGGGACAATCGGCAAACCAATAATCGAACGAACAGGAAATCACTCTTACAGCGGCGCCGCCGCTTGTGCTGTGACACCAAAGGATTTTCTCATATCCGACCCTGTTGTCGTCCAAGCAGGTCAATGCTATCGGCTAAGCGTTCGCCAGAGGTCGAGCCCTTCGAAACTGGGAACGTTGCGTCTGCAATTAAACTGGAAGGGCGAAGACAAGCGTGACCTGTCACCTTCGACTGTCGCCCTCACCGACGTACCTTCCGCACCGCAATGGCAGGAGTCTAGCATGACGCTCCGAGCGCCTGCCGGCAGTAAATATGCTGTTGTGCACGCAGCAGCAGCCAAGAGGAGAGTTTGGATTGATGATTATTCTCTCGTCAAGCTTGCTGATGATTGCCAGCCGGTGCTTTTCGTTACTCCTAACCCGATCTCGGTGCCAGTTGGAGAGCTGGGTCAGGCGGCAATCTCCTGGAATACCTATCGCAGCTCGGAAGGCCGGGTAACGCTAGCAGTCGATGGCGGCCCCGAAGAGCGTTTCGCCGGGGGGCGGCTGGGGTTGAAGATGTTTGATGGAATCAAACCTCAGGCACGCTATCAATTTCGGCTCTACACCGACCCAGAAACGACGGCGGCGGAGGCAATCGAATTACGCGCGGTAGAAAGAACTGCTACAATAGTCGCCGATCCGAATCCTGTTCCGACCGGTCCTGGTCTCGGACGAACGAAAATTTCCTGGACGACCCTGACTGACTCAAATGGCGAGGTCTACGTCTCGCAGGACGGAAGACCCGAACAACTTTTTGCACGCGGACCTGCTGGCTCCCTGGAGGTCAATTGGATCGCCGCTGGAAGTCATTACGAATTCCGACTCTACTCGAAAAATGGTGGGACGCGCCATCTTCTAGCAAAGGTTGTCGTTACCAGGTAATGCCGAAGCAGTTTGTTCGGGTAAGCGGATTGACGATAATTGCCCTAGACTCTACGATTGGCCCACGTGTACAGATTATTGCCCCTGGGGCTTGGAATTGCAGTTTGCTGCTCGGTTTTGAACGCGTGTGATGGCGGTCGACGCCACTCGACTCAAGATGCAACGGGCGGCAAGCCCCTGTTGTTCGCTGAGCCCAATCCCCTTCCAGCTGGCGACCCAGACCAGCCGCTTGCAACAACGGTGATCACCTGGAACACTGGAAGCGAAGCGACGGGCGATCTCTACGTCAAAGTGAATCGATCGCCCAAAATCTTCATCGCCCGTGCTCCGTCCGGGACCATGAAGATTGATTGGATTCAGTTTGATTCACGGTATGAATTCCGCCTGTATGCAAAAAAACGCTCAAAACTTCTCACGAAACTGGAAGTTACTCGTGACGACTAAGTATTTTCGACAAGCTGATTCGAGTCGCCCGTACCAACGCTCCATGTTACAGTTTGCCTTGCAGTGATCGGTTCCTGTTTAAAGTGGGCACATGCAAATGAAAGTGGGTCTTCTCGGTTATGGCTACTGGGGTCCAAACCTCCTCCGCAACTTGCACGAGACGGATGGGGTGGAGGTCAAGCGATGTGTCGATCTGCGTCCGGACCGGCGCGCTGGCGCTAGTAAACGTTACCCCGGGCTGCAAGTTTCCGAAGACGCTGAAAAAATCTTTAGAGATCCTGAAATAAGTGCGGTCGCTATCGCTACGCCAGTGTCCACTCATTTTGAGCTGGCGAAGCGGGCACTGGAAGCCGGCAAGCATGTATTGATCGAAAAACCCATCACCCGGACAACCGCCGAGGCTGAAGCGCTTATCCATCTGGCCCAGGGCAAAGGTCTTGTTCTAATGGTGGATCATACCTTCATCTATACTGGAGCGGTTCGTAAGCTGAAGCAAATGATTGAAGCGGGGGAGCTCGGCGAGCTCTACTACTTGGATTCGGTGCGCGTAAACCTCGGGCTGTTTCAACATGATATTGACGTGATTTGGGATTTAGCCCCTCACGACCTATCTATTCTAACCTATCTCATTACTGAAAAGCCCGACTACGTCTCGGCTGTAGGCGCCGATCACACCGGACGTGGCATGGTTGATGTGGCGTACTTGACTTTGCACTTCGCGAACAACTTCATCGCGCATTTCCATGTCAATTGGCTTTCGCCCGTAAAAGTCCGCCAGAATCTGATTGGCGGTAGTCGGCGAATGGTCGTATACGACGATATGGAGCCAAGCGAAAAAGTTCGAGTCTACGACCGTGGCATCCAAGTCACTTCCCAAGACGGAGTGTATAAGGCGCTGGTCGACTACCGGATGGGCGACATGTGGTCGCCGAAACTCGAACTCCGCGAAGCGCTTTCGGTTGAATGTGAACATTTTGCCGATTGCGTACGGTCCAAAAAAACGCCTCGCTCCGATGGTGAGAGCGGATTGGCAGTTGTAAAGATTCTCGAGGCCGCGAGCAAGTCGATCGCAAACGATGGCTGTCGAATCGCCATCTAATAAGCCTTACCGGTAACCGGAACTTAAGATCAGGTGCGTATGAAACAACAGGCGATCAAGGGTCAATTTTGCGTGGTCGCGGCTGACGTGCAGCTTGGCCGCGACGTAGTCATCGACAGCTTCGTGAACCTATACGGCTGCACGATCGGAGACGGGACCAGGCTCGGTACCTTCGTGGAAGTACAAAAAGGCGCGCGCATTGGCCAGCGTTGCAAGATCTCTAGCCACAGTTTCATTTGCGAGGGTGTTACGATTGAAGATGATGTCTTTATCGGACACGGGGTAAAATTCATCAATGACAAATATCCGCGTGCTACCACTGACAGCGGAGCGCTGCAAACAGAGGCCGATTGGAACGTTGAGCCTACTCTCGTGCGGAGCGGAGCTAGCATCGGCAGCAATGCAACGATTCTCAGCGGGGTCACGATCGGCGTGGGGGCCGTTGTCGGCGCCGGTAGCGTCGTCACGCACAGTGTTGCAGATGGAGCAGTGGTCGCAGGTAATCCAGCGCGGGAACTGGCTAAGAAATACTAGCTCATGAAGGACCGGATATTTCTGTCAATTGCCATGCCGGCCTATAACGAGGAAGCGCACATCAAAGCAGTTATCGAAGAGCACCTCGACGCCATTACACAGCTAGTGCATTCACTGGATGATTGGGAAATTCTTTGCCTCGACGACGGTAGCAAAGATGACACCGCTTGTGTGATAGATCGCCTCGCGCAACATACGAGTAAAATACGCCTCCTTCGGCACGCGGAAAACAAAGGCATTTATCAATCATTTACTGACCTATACCACAGTGCGCGCGGAACCCACATTTATTCTACGGGATCGGACGGACAATGGCCTGCAAGTAATTTGCTGAAAATGTTCGCGTCGCTTCAAACAGGAGCTGATTTGGTCGTCGGCGTTCGCCAAAATCGGAGCGCAGTTTACAGCTTGCGACGGCGGTTCATATCTTACACGTTTAATTTGCTCGCGAAAATGTTCTTTGGCCTCGCTACGCGCGATGCTGGCAGCGTCAAACTTGGCGTGCGCGATGTTTTTACCTGCGATGTGATCTCTCGCAGTCCATTTATGGACGCCGAAAGAATCATTCGAGCGCATAAAAGCGGTTACAACGTGAAATTTATACCGATTACCTTTCTTCCTCGCGCTCATGGAAAAGGAAAAGGGGCGTCGTTGAGCAACATCGTTGCGTCACTTCGGGATTGTTTTAGGTTACTTTACACAACAAAAATGTCGAGAACCCCTGTGAATCAATCAAGCCGAGAGTAGCGGTTACAGTGGCCGCACGGCCGCAGGTTTGCCAAATTTATGGAGCGCAGTCTAACAAATGTCGTACGGTATTGCATGGATGAGCTACTTCCATTAGCAATCAGGGATAACTATTATTTCATGTATCCATTTTATCGATACTGGTTCAGCGGTTCAAAAAACCTGGACTCCATTATGCGATTTAAGGAGATCATTCATTCGATGAGCGAAGGAGAATTCACAGCTTTTTACGAAACGCTAAAATGCAGGGCCAATATCCGACCAACGGACTGCTCCGAAGCGAGTTTGGAATGGGTTTTACAAAGGATCGACACTCGCAAAAACAAGGCACTGCTGGACGTTGGTTGCGGCCGCGGCCGGTGTATGGAGAAATTCTTAGAGCTTGGTCTCGATGTTACCGGCTGTGACATTTACGCGACGTCTGCTGCCGGTTCGGCGAAATATGTTCAAGGCAATGTTGAAAATTTGCCATTTGATAATCGATCATTCGATGTCGTCACCTGTTTTCACACTCTCGAGCATGTCCGCCGGTTAAGCGCGGCGCTGAACGAACTTAAAAGGGTGGCGAGAAAGCAGCTGTTTTTAATTGTTCCCCAACAGCGTTTTTTCCGTTTTACTCTTGATTTACACATTCATTTCTTTTATTCCCCCCTCTATTTCCGATCTTTGGTGGAATGCGAACCCAGCGAATGCGAGCAGGTGGGTGGTGATATTGTTTACTGTGCCTACATTGATCAGTAAAGAATATCGGCTCACTGAACGCGTATCGCCACTTTGAACAGACCATATGAACCGTGTCCCATACCTCGACCTTGGAGCTCAATACAATAGCATCCGTACTGAGGTTTTAACGGCGTTGGAGGAGGTCTGCGAATCGGGGAGATTTGCTCAAGGACCAGCAACATCAGATTTTGAGGCAAAATTCGCAGCCTATTGTGGCGTCGATCATTGTGTCAGCCTGAACAGCGGCACGAGCGCGCTCCATCTTGCCCTACGTTGCCTCGATGTCAGGCCGGGAGATGAAGTGATTGCGCCTGCGATGACTTTTATAGCAACTGCTTGGGCAATCAGCTACGCCGGCGCGAGGCCGGTTTTTGTAGATATCGACCCTGCGCGTCGGACCATGTGCCCGTCCAAGCTTGAGGCGGCAATCACACCGCGCACCAAAGCTATTATCCCGGTACACCTCTATGGCATGCCTGCGGACATGGACAGCATCAACGCAATTGCTGATCAATATGGAATACCCGTTATTGAGGACGCCGCGCAAGCACATGGAGCACGCTATCGGGGCAAGCGAGTTGGCCAATTGGGAAAAGTTGCTTGCTTCAGTTTTTATCCCAGCAAGAATCTGGGAGCATACGGTGAAGGCGGAGCTCTGGTTACGAATGATGTTGCGATCGCGCGGCGCTCCTGCTCCCTGCGCGATCACGCCCAGAGCGAGCGGTACTTCCACGATGAGATCGGTTACAATTATAGAATGGACAGCTTTCAAGCGACGGTTCTCGCGATTAAGTTGGGGCGACTCGACGGATGGAACGCGGCTCGCGCACATTGCGCGGCGAATTACAGTGAGCTGCTTGGGGATTCAACCTTTGCGTTACCAACACGTTTTCCAGACTCTGAGTGTGTATGGCACTGTTACGTTATCGAAACTCCTGAGCGCGACCGAGTGCGCCGCATTTTGGGTGAAGCCGGCATTGAAACTGGAATTCACTATCCTTTACCTGCACACTTGCAAAAAGCGTATCATTATCTGGGATACCGGCCCGGGGATCTGCCAGTAACTGAGACTCTCTGTCAACGATGTCTGTCTCTTCCGATCTATCCTGAACTCTCGGAGGAAAAGATCTCGCAGGTTGCTTCGGTTCTTCTCGAAACCGAGGCAATAAAGTGAGACCAAGCTGAACCTACACTGAGTTACCCGTTAGCTAAACTCGAGTCGCACAACCAAACGGAGCAACGGTGAAGGTTGAGATTTATCCTCAGCAGAGCTGACATGTCTCCAATGCTACGGCGTCATTTTTTTGCTGTGTCGGACTGGCGAGCCTTCTCTCGCAATCCAATCACCATATCGCTCCTCGCCTATACAGCAATTATTCTTGCGCTGATTTTTCCGACTCTGAGTTTGTACATGTGGTCAGGCCATGACCAGCTTTACCCCGTCGTTCGCGTTTACGAGTTGTGCAAGGTCTGGCGGGCGAACGGGCCATTCCATGCGCCTTGGGCACCCGACTGGGCTTTTGGATATGGCTATCCGTTTTACACATTCTATGCTCCGCTGGGTTACTACATAGGCGCCTTATGCCATTTTCTTTTGGGACTCGACTACGGCCCGGCGACGAAAATGAGCTTTTATAGCTCTTTGTATTTCAGCGGTCTGCTGATGTACGCGCTGGTTTATGTTATCGGCCGGCGGGAAGAATGGCCACGATTACCGTGGTGGGCGCTGGGTGCAGCGACGGTCTTCGCTTTGACTCGTTATCATCTAACGGACATCTTCGTTCGCGATTCGTTGGCCGAGTGCTGGGCATGGCCTACTTTGGTCGGCGTTTTTCTCGGGGCTGAAGTCGCACGGCGACACCCGGGGCTCGGCGTTCTTGTCGTCGCGATCATGTACGCCGGGCTTATGTTAAGTCATAACGTCATCGCTCTCTACGGTACAGTTGCGATCGGGGCTTATACGCTTCTCACAATATCCGAAAAGCGCTGGCCGTTTGCGGTTATGGCTGGGGGCGCCTTGGGAGCAACGATGGCGGCGTTTTTTTGGCTTCCCGCGTTAAGCTTGGTAAAGCTGACCTTTGCGAGCCTCCCCCAGCGGCTGGGCCTCGCGTCGACTATCACGCCTCCATCGGTTCTGCATCTGCACGCCTTATACTGGCAACAGCACTTTGGTGAGAGCCTTGGCAATGGCGGCAGTATTGCCGGCCCAAATGATTCAATGGGCATTAACCTCGGTATCGCTGTCTTAATTGGCATTGCGCTCGCAGCCTTTGCCGTGTTTCGACCAGGTCTGACAAGAAGCCAACGCTATCGCATTACCATATGTTTGGCGCTCACCGCTATTTTCCTATTTGTCATGTCTCGACAAATGAATTGGGCGCGCGTGCCTTCTATTTTATGTTACGTGCAGTTCCCGTGGCGATTACTAATCTTTACTGCTTTTTTTGGATGCCTTGCCACTGCTATGGCCGCACCGGTCCTGGACAGATGGCTTCATCCGCTGATTTGGACTTTCATCGCCATGCTGATGGCGATTCCGACACTACCTTGCACTTTAAACCTGCCAGGCTTGCTTACCGACTGGGGGAGCACTAATCGCGTCCTGCATTGGTACGCCCGGCAAGAGAAGGGAGGTTGGTACGGAGGAGCCGCTCCTTACGAGTACTGGCCCTTGTCAGTCAAACCGCCTCTGACCGATCCGAAGTTCCTCGCTAACAATCCTCCTCCGGCAAATCGCCTCACAGCTGTCAGCGGAGAAATTACCGTCGAAAATTATCGCCAGGAAGGCACGTCATACTTGTACAAATACAGCGCAGCCAAGGAAGTTTCGGTTCAGGTTGCAGTTGTTTATTTTCCCGGGTGGGAATTAAGAATCGATGGTCAGAAACGAAGCAACGGTGTCGCAATTGACGATAAGGGTCTCGTTCGCCTGGAGCTACCCGCAGGCTCTCACACCGCAGAACTGAAGTACACACTGTCGCCGATCGGGCGGCTCGCCCGAAACATCAGCTATCTGGCCTGGGCCGTGTGGTTGGGCGCGGTAATCCTTCTGGCGATACGACGCCGGAAAATATATGACCGAGCACCCTCGCCTGCACAAGCTGTCGAAGCTATCTAATACAAATCACATTAAAGGTCGCGCACTGGAAACATACGCCCTCGCATTCCGTCCAACTTTGGCAAACCAGAATTGCTTCCGCTATTTTAAGCCAGCCCTGGAAACTTACTGCCGATTGGCCACTACACGGCTATCAGTTTTGCTCATGTCGCGTTGGTCACTCATGGTTTGGATTTTTGAATCCTGCTCTTTTAGGCGTGACATTAGTTGCGTGACGGCTGCTTTCAACTCCTCAACCTCACGGTGTTCTTTGATGAACTCATCGAGCAACATCGCGTTCACCGCCTCGTAACGCACTGTGTAGATCTCGCCTTTCTCGTCGCGCACGACCAAGTCGGGGTTTATCTCGGCGACTTCTTCGGCGATTAAACCAAATTGCGGCGTGCCCGATGCGTCACTCTCGTATTGAAACGTGACCGGCTTAAGCGCGAGAATCCCTTCGCTGGCCCTGTCCATTCGTTTGATCTGTTTTTTGAATCGTTGCGCGGAGGCCGGTGGTTGCGTACCGAGCTGACCATTATTGTTTATGTAAAGCGGCGAGATCGTCCCGCCCTCATTTGAACCATAAATACCCGCGATGAAGGTCTTTGTCTGTGTTCCTTGCGTACCGACGCGAATGGTGTGGGCTTCGCCAGCAACTCCCTCATTGCCGATGTCGATGTTGTAACTACCGGTGATAAGGTTACGCCCGGCGAAATTGCCCATGGCAATGTTATACGAGCCGCAGGTGTTATTAAAGAGCGCACCTAAACCATTGGCGGTGTTAGCTGCGCCAGTCGAATTGGATTGAAGCGCAGAAGCACCTGTCGCGGTGTTCTGTCTACCAGTCGTTAGATGATAGAGGCTCTTATAACCAAGCGCCGTGTTCCAGACGCCACTCGTGAGGCTGAAAAGGGCGTCACTCCCCTCAGCCGTGCTGCCGTTAGCGTAGCCTCCGTCTGGTGCTGGAGTTACTGCCTGCGCCATGGGCGAGGGACCAAAGCAGGCCAGCAAGAGTCCAATTAGCACGAACGCACGCCGCAAAGCCGAACACGTTATCGAATTTCTCAATCGTACAGTTCTCGTTTTCATATTTTTCTAGTTTTGCAGAAGCTCGAGCCTGCGTGTCAATGAAAAGCGAAAATTTCGATGCCAACAGAAATCGCTTCGATGCGCATCACATTGACTGCGCTGAAACCATACGGCCCGGCGACGAAAATGAGCTTTATAGCTCTTTGTATTTCAGCGGTCTGCTAATTACGCGCTGGTTTATCTTATCGGCCCGCGGGAAGAATGGCCACGATTACCGTGGTAGGTGCTCGCCGCAGCGACGGTCTTCGCTTTGACTCCGTTATCATCTAATCGACATCTTCGTTCGCGCTCCAAGGCTGGAAAAAGTCCAGGCAAAACTCGCGGTCTTCGGAGTTTACCGAAACTCACTCTTCTGCTACGGGTTAAACTTGAAGATGTTCAACTTTACCTTTTGGAGGATACGCAAGGACACAGCATCCGCGCGAGTTTGCTATGCTGGAAATGGTATTTCCATTTGCGTCACCGCCATTGCCGCCGCCTCAGTATGTTTCATCACGTGTGCTCGTGCTACGGCCGAGGACGCAGTACCGAGGCTCGCGCGCGCCGTTGCAGAACTTCCGGCTGATGCTTCCGTTTTCGAGTTGCCGCAGGGCACTTATACGATCGGCAGCACTTGGACGATCCCTCGAGCGGGAATTACCATTCGCGGCGCGGGCGTGGGCAAGACAGTTCTGGTTCGAGATGCCGATTTTAAGGGGCCCTTGGTTAATATGAACGGGGAAGCCTCAACGATAACTGCCCTCACCATCGACGGGAATTGTCAGCGCCAGGAAAAAACTGCGCCCGAATTATCTCTGCATGGAGCGAAAGACATCGCCGAGGTGGTTGAAGTGAAGAACTTCTGTCACATCGGCATTGCCGTCTTTGCGTCCGAATGTCGCGTCAGCAGATGCATTATTAGGGGACTTGGTGACCCGGCGATTCAAAATATCGGAATCTGGCGCGATGCGGGTCGACTGCCGACCAGCGCAGCGATTACCCTGGATCACAATGTCGTGAAGGATATCGGTCTGAACGGCATTTATTGCACCGGTGGGAAAATAACAATCGCCGATAATCAATTAAGCGGGAATCATTCTTACACCAAGGTTGGCGGTGGGCAGATCGATATAGGAAATGCATTTACTACGAACACTGACGCCCTTATTACCGGCAATACGATTCTCAACGGAGGCGGTGTTAAAACAGGTGGAATGGAGTTGGGCGGCGGCACGTTCACCATTAGGAACAATACAATTCGCGGTCATGGATCCGGTGGTATAGGCATAGGACATAACGTCATAAAAGCCACGATCAGCGGTAACGTCATCTCCAATTCTGGTCGCAACATCGCTGAAAAGAATAACCCGCAAGATAGGTCCGGCATTTACGTCGGGTACGGTGCGGCAAACGTAGAGATTTCCGATAATCGATGCTTCGATGATCAGCCAGGCAAAACCCAAACATTTGGGATTATCCTGGTCGGTCCTCCGGCTCGACCGGATTCGAGGTTTTCACCCAAGGCTATCGAACACCTGGTAATAAAGGGAAATGATCTGCGCGGAAATGTGCACTCAATCGGTTTGCTGGATCAGAGCCACGCGCGAGATCGTACGATGTCCGGAAATCTCCCGGCTGAGGCGAACCGCTAATATCGCAGGGCAAACCGCCGGCAGCGAGTCAACTGAGTGCGAATTTTGTTGACTAATCTTTGCGGTGCTTGCTAACCTCCCGCTCGCTTCGGCTTCCAAAATATGTCAAAATCGCACCTGCGAACGCGCGTCAGGGAAAGCTTTGCGCCTGTACCTTTAATTGCAACGCTTGCATTGTTATTCGCTCCGATCCAGCACTTCTCCGCGCAGACGGTCTTGCCGAGCGGATTCGCTGAAAGGCAATATGCCGCGGGATTAAGTAATCCCACAGCAATGGCATTTGCGCCGGACCCCTGCCCTGCCTCCGGCACACCGGTGCGGAGACTCTTCGTATGCGAGCAAGGAGGAAGAGTTCGCGTGTTTCGAAACGGTGTCTTGCAATCGCAGCCGTTCGTAACTGTCGTGGCCGATACCCGCGGTGAACGCGGACTCGACGGCATCTGTTTCGATCCGAATTTCGCGGCCAATCGCTACGTCTATCTATACTACACGATCCACCAGGCGAACACCTCAGCGCCCACTCACAACCGGTTGATTCGTGTTACCGCCGATCCGGCAAACCCTGATGTCGCTTTAGCGGGGAGCGGGACGCCGATTATGGAGATTGACGATCTTAGCCCAACCGCCTTTGCGCACAATGGCGGCGGATTGCACTTCGGACCCGACGGCAAACTTTACGTCTCCGTAGGTGAAAACACCTACGGGCCAAATGCGCAGTCGCTCAGCACTGTGCTTGGGAAAATCTTACGGATTAATCCGGTTCCGGAAAATCCTGATGGGACGAATCCAGAGTCGACTTTTCCAACTGATAATCCATTTTACAACAGCACCACGGGAAAAAATCGTGCGATCTACGCTCTCGGAGTGCGCAATCCATTTACATTTAATTTTCAACCAGGCACTGGACGAATGTTCATCGACGATGTCGGCGCCAGCACCTGGGAGGAAATCAACCTGGGTAGTAGCGGCGCAAACTATGGCTGGCCAACTATCGAGGGCCCCGTCCAACCGCCTGTCGCCGGTTTTACAAACCCTATCTACGCCTACCAGCATTTTTCGGGCACTCCGCAGGGCTGCGCCATCACGGGCGGCGGTTTTTATAATCCGCCACCGCTTTGCTCCGGGGACCCGCCCTACGGTTTTCCATCTTCGTACGTCGGCCAATATTTCTTCTTGGACCTTTGCGGTGGATGGATTTACACGATGAATCCAAATCAGATCGATCCCGCCAGTCCCTATGGCTTTCATAGGATCACTCCGTTTGCCAGCGGCATACATGGGGCGCCGACTTACCTGACCATAGGCCCAGATTCAAATCTGTATTATATCAGTCGTGATGATGGCGCGGTTTATCAAATTCGTTATCCCGTGAGCCTTGCTCCTACGATCGGCACCCAGCCAGCGGACGTGCTGGTTGGGCAGGGCTGGCCCGCCACATTTAGTGTCGAAGCCTCAGGCGCGCCGACACTGCACTATCGCTGGCAACGAAACGATACGGATATCTCCGGAGCCGCCGATAGGCCGAGCTATACAGTGTCCAATCCACAGGTAGCGACCGACAATGGAGCCAGGTACCGCTGTCTTGTAAGTAATTCCTTTGGAAGCACAGCAACGCGAGAGGCCATTTTGTCGGTTACCACCAAGCAGCCACCCATTCCTACCATCAGCTCCCCTCATCCAAACACTTATTACAACGCGGGAGACACCATCACTTTTGCCGGTTCAGCAGTCGAC
>Ga0193719_10000106_pt1 | contig 26239 bp, 30 predicted proteins | sample U2a2metaG_FD_160103 | JGI IMG/M metagenome (GOLD analysis project Ga0193719, IMG submission 160103) | Soil microbial communities from a riparian zone of the East river system, Colorado, United States - U2a2 | ecosystem: Environmental > Terrestrial > Soil > Riparian zone | place: USA: East... | reverse complement strand
CGGGCCAGCAGGTCTGGATCGGAAGGAGGTCGAGCGACGCGTCGTCTCCCTCGAGGACGACGTCCTGCGACGGCGCGCGCCGGACCGTCTTCGGGCGCGAGTCGGCGATCGACTTGAGCTTCTGCAGACCGCGCACCTTGTCGACGAGCCCTGCGGGCGGCTGCATCTCGAGGACGCCGCTGAGCTTCTCGGCGATGCTGTCGAGCGACGGTGCGTCGAAGGCGAGACACATGCGCCGCTCGGTCCCGAACTGGTTGATCAGCAGCGGGCGCGACGATCCCTTGACGTTCTCGAAGAGGAGCGCCGGGCCGCCCGCCTTGACGGTGCGGTCGGTGATCTCTGTGATCTCGAGCTCCGGATCGACCTCCGCCTCGATGCGAACGAGCTCGCCCTCCCGTTCGAGCAGTGCGATCCACGCGCGCAGGTCGGCAGGCGGAGCCACGGCGTCAGTCTAGGCTCGAGCGGGTCGGGCGGGCTAGCTGCGGCGGTGGCGAAGCCAGTGCAGTGTCTGGCCGAGCGCGATGACGCCGATGAAGATCAGGCCCACGATGAGCATGCCCGTGATGACCTTCTTGCCCTCGGTCGCGGCGTCTTCGACGGCGAGGAGTTGAAGCAGCGCGTGCATCCGGCGCGACTTTACCGCAGTCGCCCGCGATGGGTGGCAAGCGCACCGTCGGTCGCGGCGTCGCCGACCCGACTTCGGGCGAGCCGCTCGAGCGGGCTCGGATCGTTGTCGAGCCTGAGCGAGGAACGGCCTTCTTCGAGCTCGCCACGCCCGAGCAAGGCCGCAGTTGCCGCCCAGACCGGCCCGTCGCCGGCGATCTCCTCGGCGCGGAGGTATGCGCACAGGGCGATCAGCTCCGCGAGGTCGCTGACCGCCTCGACGGTGCCGACCTCCTCGATCCGCACGAGGCCATGTGCGTAGAGGTAGTCGCCGAGGAGGAGCGCCGTGTCCTGGTCCTCCGGAGCAAAGAGTCGAGGGCTCCCGTAGTGCAAGAGGTAGCCCTCGTAGATCGTCTCGATACCTAGCGCGAATCGGTCTTCGCCGAGGAGGGAGAAGACCGGTTCCCGCTCCTGCTCGTCGCGCGGGCGGAGCGCGCGGGTCCAGAGCGTGCTCTCCTGCCCCGCGTCCGAGGCGATCGTCTCCCAGAGATCAGCCGTCGAAATCGGCAACGGCCTGAATCGTGCGGTCGATCTCCTCGTCGCCGTGGGCGAGTGAGAGGAACATGGCCTCGAACGGGCTGGGCGCGATGTAGATCCCGCGCTCGAGCAGATGGCGGAAGAGCGCCGCGTAACGCTCGGCGTCGGCGCGCTGTGCGTCGTCGAAGTTGCGGACCGGGTCGTCGGTCATGAAGAGCGTCGCCATGGCGCCGACGCGCTGCACTCGTCCGTGCGCTGCAAGGCCTGCTTCGAGCCGTGCGCCGCGCCGCTCGAGCTCCTCGTAGACGGCCGGATCGCGAAGCCGGCGCAGGACGGCGAGCCCCGCGGCGGTGGCCAGCGGGTTCCCCGACAAGGTCCCCGCCTGGTAAACGTCGCCGCTCGGCGCGAGGCGGTCCATGATCTCGGCGCGACCGCCGAAGGCTGCAAGCGGCAGGCCGCCGCCGGCGATCTTCCCGAGGATCGTGAGGTCGGGCGTGACTCCGAAACGCTCTTGGGCGCCGCCCCGCGCGATCCGGAAGCCCGTGATCACCTCGTCGAAGACGAGCAGCGCGCCCGACGCGTCGCACAGCTGCCGCAGCGCCTCGAGGAACCCGGGCTCGGGGGGAACGACGCCCATGTTCCCCGCGACCGGCTCGACGAGGATTGCGGCCAGGCCCTCGCCGAACTCGGCAACGGTCGATGCGGCGGCGTCGACATCGTTGTACTTGCAGACGATCGTGTCCTTCGTCGTGGCCGTCGGCACGCCGGGGCTTGCGGGCAGGCCGAGCGTTGCGACACCGGAACCGGCGTTCGCGAGGAGAGCGTCGACGTGACCGTGGTAGCAACCGGCGAACTTGAGGATGCGGTCACGCGACGTGAAGGCTCGCGCGAGCCTGACGGCGCTCATCGCCGCCTCCGTCCCGGAGGAGACGAGCCGGACCTTCTCGACCGAAGGCACCGCATCCACGATCTCAGCGGCGAGCTCGACCTCGGTCACGCTCGGTGCGCCGAAGCTCGTGCCGAGCTCCGCGGCGGCGCGTACCGCTTCGACCGTCTCGCGGTCGCCGTGTCCGAAGAGGAGCGGGCCCCAGGACATGACCCAGTCGAGGTAGCGGTTTCCTTCGACGTCCTCGATGTAGGCACCCTCGCCGCGGCGCACGAAGAAGGGCTCGTCGAGGCCGACCGCGCGCATCGCGCGCACCGGCGAGTTCACTCCGCCGGGAATGAGCTCGAGCGCGCGGCGGTACAACTCGCTGCGCGTTCTCAGAGCCAGGAGGCCAGCTCCTTGGTCCAGTAGGAGATCACGAAGTCGGCGCCCGCTCGTTTGATCGCCGTCAGCGACTCGAGCGCAGCCTGGCGCTCGTCCAGGAATCCCTTCGCTGCGGCAGCCTTGACCATTGCGTACTCGCCGGAGACGTTGTATGCGGCGAGCGGAAGGTCGAAGCGTTCGCGTGCCGCGCGGATCACATCGAGGTAAGGAAGCGCGGGCTTGATCATCAACACGTCGGCGCCTTCGCCGATGTCCTGCTCGCATTCGCGAAAGGCCTCGCGGATGTTCGCCGGATCCATCTGGTAGCCGCGCCGATCGCCGAACGACGGCGCCGACTCGGCCGCTTCCCTGAAAGGCCCGTAGAACGCCGAGGCGTACTTGGCGGAGTACGCGATGATCGGCGTGCCGGGAAGCTCCTCACGGATCGCGCCGACCCGGCCGTCCATCATGTCGCTCGGCGCGACGACATGAGCACCGGCGTCGACGTGACTCCGTGCAGTGCGAACGAGCAGCTCGAGCGTCGCGTCGTTGTCGATCTCCTCACCGTCGCCGATGACGCCGCAGTGCCCGTGCGAGGTGTACTCGCAGAGACAGACGTCGGTGATGAGGACGAGGTCGCGACCTTGCAGCTCCCGCAGCGCGCGCTGCACGACTCCGTCGTCGTCCCAGGCGCCGGAGCCCTCGTCATCCTTCTCGTCGGGGATGCCGAAGAGGATCACCGCCTTGACGCCGAGCCGTGTCAGCTCGTCGGCCTCGGCGCCGAGCGTCTCGACGGAGTGCCGGGCGAGCCCGGGCAGGTCCGCGTTCGCCAGCGGTTCCGGCCCGATGAACAGCGGCATGACGAAGTCGTCGAGGTCGAGCCGCGTTTCGCGCACGAGGTCGCGCAGCCCACTCGTCCGGCGAAGCCGCCGCAGCCGCGTGACGGGAAAAGTGCTCACCACCGAAGCCTAGACCCCTGCTTGAAGCGCGTGTCCGGTGCGACGCACGAGACATGTGCCAGGGACTGTCCCTGGCACATGTCCGCTCAGGCCCTCACTCAACGACGGGCAGCCGCGGGCGGAGGCTCTGCTTCGTCGAGCTCGACCGGCACGGTGACCGGCTCATCCGGCTCCCAGGGCTCGAGCTCGATGCGCTCGCCGAAGAACTCCCACATCGCCCGGCCCGCGGCCAACAGCGGCAGCGCGACGAGCGCACCAGGCAGGCCGTAGATCTCACCGCCCGCGAGCAACCCGAAGATGACGAGCAGCGGATGGAGGCGCAGCGCGCTCCCCATCACCTTCGGGACCACGATGTGGCCCTCGACCTGGTGGATCGCGAGGAACAGCAGCAGCACCCAGATCGCGGACACCGGGTGCACCACGAGCGCGTAGAGGAACGGCGGAATCGCACCGAGCCACGGACCGAGATACGGAATCAGCTCCGTGATCGCAACCCAGGCACCGAAGAGCAGCGCGTACTTCTGGCCGTGCGGAAGCCAGCCGAGCACGCCGAAGAGCCATAACCCGACCCCAGCGCTCGTCCCGATGATCAGCGAGACGAGCGACTGGCCCTTGACGTAGCTCACCAGCGAGTGCTCCATGCGCAGGATCAGCGGCTCCGATCCGGGCTCGGGCGGGAAGCGCCGGTTGACCGACCGTTCCAGCTTGGGGAAGTCGAGCAGCATGTAGATCGACACCACGAGGACGACGATCACGCTGAAGAGCAGCTTCCCGATCGAGAGCGCGGCGCCCTCGAGGAAGTTGATGACCTTCGTCGTGTACTTCCCGACGTCGTGCCTGCGGATGTCGCGTACGAGCCGATGCCCGCGGGCCTGAATGTCGATTCCACCGAGACGGTGGTCGTCGAGCCAGCGCTGCAGGCGGTCGACGTCCCGGTCGGCATCCACCTTGGGGGGTTGTCCGTTCACGTCCGTAAAGTAGGAATCCACCCGTTTTGCGGCCGTTTTCGTCTCGCTGACGACGACGGTCCCGAGCGCCCCGATGACGGCGACAACCGTGATCGCAAAGACGAGGTACACGAGCGCGACCGAGAAGCCGCGCGGGATGCGCACCCGCTGGACACCCCGGACGACCGGGCTCAGGAGCAGCGCGATCAGCAGGGCGACAAGGAACAGGAAGACGACGTGACGGACCGCCGCCACCACGATCCAGAGGAACAGCAGCAGAACCGGAAGCCCAGCCAGCTGCATCCAACGCGGGATCTCCATCTTCGCCGCCCGGGCGGGCATGCGAGTGATCGTACAGCCGAGGTCATACGCCTCAGACCCCCTGAATGGGACTGGAACTGGCTCGAGGAGGGCAACCTCGCCCTCGACCGTCACGAGCTGAGGGAGGAAACCCACGCAGATCCGGGGATTCCGCTGTCACAAACCGGGCCCCCTCCTCGGTTGAAGAACCGGTCCGGGTTCGTTACGGTGCCGCGAATGCCGGCCCCCTCCCGCCGAGCCCCCGCGGCGCGCAAGCGCAGGCGGCGGCAGACCGTGCCCCACCGCGCCCGCCGGTTGATCGTCCTGACCGTCGTTTCAGGGGTCCTCCTCGGCACGCTTCTGATCACGGCATTCGGCCAGGGAGCCACGCGCCAGCCCGCCCAGGCACTCCCCGGTCCCTCCAGCCGGCTGCTGCCCGTCGGCCCGCCGACGCCGCTGACCGTTGCGCTGCACAGCGGCCTTCGCATCCAGCTCCCGATCGCGCAGAGCCGCGTGACGGCGATCGGCTACCACTCGTCCGGTGACGGAGCCATTCCCTTGAGCCCATTGGGGCACCAGGGGAACGAGGGGGCGCTCTCGAGGCTCGCGCACAAGATCTTCGGAGGAGGCGGCGCCGGCTTCGTCTACTACCAGCTGAGCGGAGGAGAGACGGCTGTGCTGGACGTCGGCGCGGTTCCAGGAACCGACGTCTACGCACCTGTCGACGGAACGATCGTGGGTATCTCCGACTACATCCTCAACGGACAGCCGTACGGTGTGCGCATCGACATCCAACCGTCGGCCGCTCCGTCACTCGTCGTCTCGCTGACGCATCTGAGTGCGGATCCGGCACTGACGGTGGGCTCGACGATCGTGGCGTCGAGCACCAAGGTCGGCCGCGTGCTCGATCTGTCGGGCGTCGAGCGGCAGGCGCTCTCGAGATTCACGCAGGACGCGGGTAACCACGTGTCGATCGAGCTCCGCGCCGCAGCGACGCTCCTACCCTGACCGCGAAAAAGATCTTCTCCTCGCTCGGTAAAACCGAGACAATCGCCTAGCCGTGAGAATCCTCTTCATCGCCGACGCGGTCGGCGTCCCGGGGCGCCGTGCGTTGGAAGAGCGCCTGCCCTCGCTGCGCGACGAGCTGCGGGTCGATCTTTGCATCCTGAACGGCGAGAATCTCGCGGACGGTGTCGGGATCACGCCGAAGCTTGCTGACAAGATGCTCGCGTCCGGCGTCGACGCGATCACGCTCGGCAACCACACCTGGCGTCGCGCTGAGATCGTGCCGTACCTGGAGGAGAGCGACCGCGTGATCAGGCCGGCGAACTACTCGAAGCGCGCGCCCGGGAAAGGGCTAACGTTCGTCGCCGCCGCGGACGGCACCGAGGTCGCTGTCCTCAACTTCCTCGGTTCGCTCTTTCTCGGACCGCCGTACAACGCGTTCGAGATCGTCGACGAGCTCGTGGAAGAGGCGAGCAGACGCACGCCCGTGATCGTCGTCGACATGCACGCCGAGGCGACGAGCGAGAAGGTCGCATTGGCGAGGTGGCTGGACGGGAAAGTGACGGCGGTCTTCGGAACGCACACGCATATCCAGACGAACGACGCCCGCGTGCAGTCGGGCGGCACGGCGGCTATTACCGATGCCGGCATGACCGGGCCGCACGACTCGGTCATCGGCGTCCAGGCCGACCTGGCGATCCGGCAGATGCGAACCGGCCTGCACGTTCGCTTCGAGACGGCGTCGGGTGATGTGCGGATCGAAGGAGCTCTCGTGGAGTGCGGCACCGATGGGCGCGCGACGAGCTGCGAGTCGGTTCGCGTGCAGCTGCAGTGACCGCATCGCCGATCCGCTACGCGGAGAACGGCGACGTTCACATCGCCTATCAGGTCGTTGGTGACGGCCCACTGGATCTCGTGTGCGTCATGGGTGCGATCACCAACCTCAACGTGCTCTGGGACGACCACGACTACCGGCGGTTCTGCGAGCGGCTTGCCTCGTTCTCGCGGCTCATCCTGTTCGACAAGCGCGGTATGGGCCTCTCGGACCGCGTGCGCGCCGGCACGCTCGAAGAGCGGATGGACGACGTCCGGGCGATCCTGGACGACCTCGGCTCGGAGAGCGCGGCGCTGATGGGCGTCTCGGAGGGAGGGCCGATGTCAATCCTCTTCGGCGCCACCTACCCGGAACGCACCAGGGCGCTCGTGCTCTGTGGCGCAGAGGTCAAGGAGGAAACGACTGACGACTGGCCGTGGGGCGAAGACACGCGGGACAACTTCGAAGCGGCGATGGACATCAACCGGATCGTCGAACGCTGGGGCAAGGGGGAGGGAATCGATTACTTTGCGCCGAGCCGTGCGGGCGACGAGCGCTTACGCCAGCTCGCGGGTCGCCTCCAGGTCGAGTCGGCCAGCCCGCATGACGCCGTCGCGTTCATGCGGATGGCCTTCGAGATCGACGTCCGTTCCGTCGTCCCGGCAGTGAAGACGCCGGCGCTGATCCTGCATCGGGTGGACGACAAGATCTGCCACGTCGAGAACGCACGCTGGCTCTCCCGCAACCTCGAAGGCTCTCGCTACGTCGAGCTTCCGGGGAACGACCACCTGCCGTGGGTCGAGGGAGACGACATCCTCGACGAGATCCAGGAGTTCCTGACCGGCGTGCGGGAGCCGGCCGAGCCGGACCGGGTTCTTGCGACGGTGCTGTTCACCGACGTCGTCGGTTCGACCGAACGGGCGCGCGAGCTCGGAGACAGACGCTGGCGCGATCTGCTCGACCGTCACAACGAGATCGTGCGTAGAGATCTGGAACGCTTCCGAGGGCGTGAGGTCGACACCGCGGGCGACGGCTTCTTCGCAACCTTCGACGGGCCGGCCCGCGCAATCCGCTGCGCACGCTCGATCGTGGCGGACGTGCAGAGCGTCGGCCTCGAGGTGCGCGCGGGGCTGCACACGGGCGAGTGCGAGCTTGCCGGCGACCATGTCCGCGGAATAGCGGTGCACACCGGCGCGCGCGTCGCCTCCCTCGCCGGTGCCGGAGAGGTGCTCGTCTCGAGCACCGTGCGCGACCTCGTCGCAGGGTCCGGAATCGAGTTCACCGACCGCGGCGTTCAGTCGCTCAAGGGGATTCCGGGTGAATGGCGGCTCTACGCCGTAGCGTGAACGCCAGCAGCATCGTGATCGCAACGAGCGCGAGGTCGCGTGCGAGCAAGACCCACGAGAGGCCGGCTTCGAAGTGGAGCGCCAGCCTGAAGTAGCGGAACGGGAACCACACCTGCGTCAGGACGAGCGCAGCGGCCAGAAGGGCGCTCGCCCACAGGCCACGACGTCCGCGCACGAGCGGGACGATCGGGATCAGCCAGATCAGGAACTGCGGCGACAGCACCTTGCCGAGCGCGACGAACGCGCAGAGCGCCGCGGCGGTCGAGCGAACCAACGCCTCGCCGTCGCCGCGGCCACGGGCGAACGACGTCCAGATCCAACCGAGCACGCCGACCTGCACAAGGGTGGTCGCGACCGCAAGCACCCCGGCCGCAGACCCCGCGACGTTCTGGGACCCATGGCTGGTCTCGCCCGCGAGGCCGAACCCGAACACGTGGTGGCCGACGAGCAGGAGCGACGCGCCGAGGCTCTCGACCTGCAACGGCCTGTTCAGCTGGACACTGAGGCTGTGCCAGACACCTCCCGGCGAGAGCACGACGAAGGGCAGGAAGACCGCGCCGACAACGCCCGCGAGGAGCGCGAAACAGGTCAGTGCCTCCCGCCGGCCTTCGCGTTTCCACACATAGGCCACACCCAGCGGGACGAACACCACGGGAAAGAGCTTCGCCGTGATGCCGAGACCGAGCAGAGCATGGCCCAGACGCAGGCGGTTGGACACGAGCGCCGCCAGCGCCGCTGCGCAGATGGCGGCCGGCCACAGATCGAACCGGCTCAGGATCACGGAGCCGAGGAGGAGTGGAGCGACCGCGGCGAAGCAGAGCGCCCCCCAGACGTTCAGGTCGCTGCGTCTCAGTACCCGCAGCACGACCGCCATCGCTGTGAGGGCCACAGCACCGCACATCCACATGAGCGTCTCGAACGCGCGCCGGAACCCCGCCGACACCTGCTGGTTCGAGCCGGGCTCCGCCAGCCCCGGTAACGCAAACATCGGCAGCGCACCTGGCGGGTACTCGACGGCGAAGTCGCGGTACGGCACCTTCCCGTCGGCGATCGCGTTGCCGTAGCGCTGATACACGGGCGTGTCGATCACCTGCTTGTGCTTGTAGAAGCCGACGTGGAGCAGCGTCCACGCGACGACGAAGAGCGCGATCGCCGCAAACGCTGCGGCGATCACCGAACGCTCAGATGCCGGGCTCTGGCTGTTCGCGGCCATTTGCCAACAGGGCGAACGCGACGAAGGGGAAGAACCAGGGGATGTAGAGGTAGAACCAGTGCGTCAGCACGAGCTCGAAGCCGATCAGGAGCGCACCAGTCAAGGCCGCAAGCTGCAGCGGCGTCTTGACTCGGGGGAAGAATGCCGCGGCGAAGGCTCCTGTGACGAGGAATCCCTCCAGCACCCACTGGACGACGTGGAGGTCGGGAATCCCGCGTGCGTGGTACTGCGCCCAGTCCCAGAGCGAGAACGGCGACTCGCGCGTGATCTGCGTCTTCAGCGTCCGGTCGTAGAAGATCTGCGCAGCCTGAATCGGATGCGCGTCGAGCAACAGCACCGAGAAGGCGAGCACGGTCGCGGCGAGGAAGCCTGTAGCGAAGAGGAGGGCCGGCCGAGGGCGGCGCCACCGGATCGGTCCCGGATACGTGAGCCACATCGGCGCGACGACGAGCGTGGCAAACTTCGTCCAGCCCGAAAGGGCCGCCGCGGCCCCTCGCGCGAGTGGTGAGCTCGCGAGCCACAGCCCGAAGATGAGGAACACCGGGACGATCGCGTCGTTCGTGTTCGACATCGACACGTATTGCGTGAACGGGAACGCCGCCCACGCGAACACGAGAGCAGCACCGAGCCAGCGGCCGCCGAAGCGCAAACCGGCCAGCCCGAGCCCGAGCGCGCAGAGGACGTCGAAGATGATCGACGTGAGGTGCACGGCCGGAAGCTTGTCCCACTTCCCCGACCAGCCACGGATCCAGTAACCGGGCAGGTACGCCTCGTACGCGACCGGCCCGTACGTGTCACCCAGCGGATTCGCCGACTCACAACGGCCGTTGAACTGGATCCGGTCCCGGATCTCGCCTGCAGAATCCGCAGGCCCGCACGCCTTGAGGTTGTCCTCCTTCGGGAAATGGTCGTACGGCATGACACCGGTTGCGATCCGTTCCGCGCCGATCACGCCTGCGTAACCGACGTCGATCACGTTCGAGTCCTCGACGTTGAGGCCGATCCGGAAGCCCATCAGAAAGACCGCCGCGGCAAGCAGGACCGCCGGCTTCCAGATCGGCCGCGCCGCCTTCACGGGTCTGCCGCGCGCACCGATCCAGACGCAGCGTGCGAGGAGATACGCCAGCGGGGGATACGCAAGCGGCACGCTCGTGAAGATGTTCCCGTGGTTGAAGAACCACAGCGACACGGAGAACGACAGCAACGCGAGGAGGTCGAGGTTCCGCAAGGACAGCGGCCGTCTGAAGTCGAGCAGGCCGAGCAGGAATACGGCGCAAAACCCGAGCCAGACGGAAAGGCTGTTGATCTTCTTGCCGCCGAAAGCGCCCGGATAGCCGCGGGCCATCTTCCACGCGACCTGCGGTCCCGTCCACGCCTCGGTGACGCGCGTCGAGCCGTCGTCCACTTTGCCCTGCGCGATCTCACCCGCGTCCACGTGGTCGTTCTTCTTCCACCAGACGTGCACCGTCCAGCACCCGCTCTCCGCTCCAGCCGCACACTTCGTCGAGTCCGACTCGTAGGTCGCGTCCGTGAGGCGGCCCTTGACGGGATAGCGGTCGAGCCAGTCCGCGACCTTGTCGTTCGCAAGGAACAGTGCTACCGCCCGCTCCTTCGTCAAGCGTGGCTTCGCGTCGGCAGCGGAGGCGGAAGTGACGAAGACCGCCGCCGCAAGCACGACACCGGCGACCGCGAAGAGCCGCCTCAGCGCTGTCTCCGGAAGGACCAGAGCTTGTTGCCGATGAAGTTCGCCGGTGTGACGAGCACGATCGCAACAGCCTGCGAGACGATCTTGCCGAGACCGAGCTCGACGAGAATCGTGAGGATCGCGAGGTTGCAGAGGTAGACGACCACCGAGACGACGAGGAAGCGCAGCCCCTGATAGCCGAAGTGCCCGCGGTCGTGCCGGAACGTCCAGAGCCGGTTCCAGAGGTAATTGTTCGTCACGGCGACGAGGAACGATCCCGTTGCGGCGAGCCGGTAGTGGAAGTTCGCACCGTCCAAGAGCGCGACGTAGACCACGAGGTTGACGACATAGCCGAGGACGCCGACGAGGCAGAACTTCGCGAGTTGCTCCCAGTTGCGCCGCTCGCGAAGGGCCCGGGTGGCGCGGACGCGCAGACCCGCGGGCACGGCTGCGTCCCGTTCACCCATGCGGTTCGCGAGCCTAGCTGTTAGGCCGCGGAGCGGCGCTTGGCAGCGAACCGCAGCTCGCCGTCCGAGGCGACTCGCTTGCCGGCGGCGACGACCGCGACGAGCTCACCCGCAGCGTCGACGACGACGTCGCCGAGAGCGCCGAGGTCTTGGCCCTTGCGCTCCACGGGACGCCCGCGCAGCGCACTCAGGGCGAACGTCTTCGAGCGATAGAAGTGGAGCTGGTCCTCTTCGAGGAGAACGAGCGGCGAAAGGATCGCGAGCTCGTCGTCGTTCACGGACGCAGTCGGCAGCGGCAGGAACCGGTGCACGTCGTCGCCGCAGAGGACGTCGAGGCCGACCGTGCGCAGCGTGTCGCGGTCGAGCAGCAGGTCGACGGGGCGCCCGAGCTGGATTCCGTGCAACCGCACGGGCAGCGCGAGCAGCTCTGCTCCGGTGAGCTCTTTCATGCCGCCGCCATCGTGCCCGGACCACCGTGCTGCAAACCGGCCCTTCAGAAGCCCTCCTCGCCCAGGAGCGGGACGAAGCGACACGGCACGGAGCGCAGGACCGCCGGGCCCTCGGGGCTGCGCACGATCACCTGCAGCTGTTGCACTCCGCGGCGACCGACGGGAACGACGAGCCGGCCGCGAGGCTCGAGCTGCTCGTAGAGCGTCCGAGGCAGCTCCGGCGCGGCGGCGGCTACTGCGATCGCGCCGAACGGCGCGCGCGCGGCGAGGCCCTGCGACCCGTCGCCCACATGGACCTGCACGCGTTCGTACCCCGCAGCCTTCAGGTTGTTCCGCGCTTGCTCGGCAAGTGCGGGGATGCGTTCGATCGTGTCAACCTCGTCGGCGAGCTCCGCCAGCACCGCCGCCTGGTAGCCCGAGCCCGTGCCGACGTCGAGGACGTGCTCGTTCCCGGTCAGATCGAGCGCCTCGGCAATGCGCGCGACCATGTAGGGCTGCGAGATCGTCTGGCCCTCGCCGATCGGCAGCGCGGCGTCTTCGTACGCGCGAGGCTGCAGCCGATCGGGCACGAACAGCTCACGCGGAACGCGCTCCATCGCGGCGAGCACGCGTTCGTCCACCACGTCGCGGCCGCGCAGCTGCTGCTCGACCATGCGGCCTCTCAGCTCGCTCGGGTCAGGCGACACGCGTGAGCGCATGCGCGTAGGCCGGCGGCTCCACACCGAAGTGCTCGAGCACCGCGGGCGCGATCTCGACGATCGACTGTGGCTGCGCATCGAAGCCGATCGTGAGCATCGGGACCTCCGAGTCCCCGCGACGCAGCGAGCCGTGACTTCCTCCGCCGCTGTGGTGGCGGCCCGCGAGATCGCCGAACTCGTAACCGGGAGCGGCCGAGACGATCACCTCGCCGGCCTGTGGATTCTGGACGGCGGCCCATGCGCGCTCGAGCCCGCCCGGGTACCCGAGCACAGCCTCGTCACCCGTCGTCCCCTCGGATCCGAAGCGCAGCTCCTCGCCATCTCGCCGGGCCACGACCTCGTCGCCTTCGCGAAAGAGCACCGTCTCCGCGGCTTCTTCCGCATCAAGGCGCAATGCAAGCTCACGCGGTCCAAGCTTGCACTCGGGCAGGCGGTAGATCATCCCGGCGCGATTCGATGCAGTAACGAGAGCTCCGTCGACCCCGTCGAAGCGCGACTCCAACCTCACGTGCCGGTCGACGTGGGTCTGGCCGTGATCCGAGCAGAGCACGACCGCATACCTCTCGAGGAACTCGTCGGGCCCGCCGGCCGCCTCGAGGAGTGCACCGACAGCGGCATCGCTCCGCGCGAGAGCCTCGAAGGCCTCGTCGGGGCCCTGCGCATGCGAGGCGAAGTCGTAGTCGGGGAGGTAGTAGACGAGAAAGTCGAAACCGTCACGGGTGACGAGCCACCGCCCGACAGCCGCCGCGTACCCGTCGATCGATCCCTGGGCCCGGCCGAAGATGGCAAGCGGGGCGCCTGTGGGGTCGGACTCGAAGAGGTTGTAGAAGAAGAACCGCTTCGGGCCGTACGCGGGAATCGTCAGGCCCGGAAGCGTCGGCAGATGCGGCGTCCGCCCCCGGTAGCACGTGATGTTGATCGCGGCCGTGGTCAGGCCAGCGTCCTCGAGTGACTCGTACATCGTCAGGGCGTCGGCACCGAGATGAAGCCGGTTCATGTTGATGATCGTGTCGAGAATCGAACGTCCCATGCCTGCAGCTCGCACAGCTGCAAAGGACGACCCGTACTCGACGAGACGCGCGCGCTCGCGGTCGTACCAGACGAGGTGGGGGATGTGATGGACGTCGGGATGTGCGCCGGTCGCGATCGACGACACGCACACCGGTGTGAGTGACGGAAACGTCGACACGGCTCTCGAGTACCGACCCTGCTCCGCGAGGAACGACAGCGCCGGGAAGCGGCCGTCACCAACCGCCGCCTCGAACATCGACGGCGTCAACCCGTCGATGACGACGAGGATGACCTTCTTGTTGCGGTCGGTTGTCATGTTCGAATGGATCGACCGGTCGTTTCCGACGGACGAGCGAGCAAAGCTCGCACGTCCTGATGGCGGCACCGCAAGCGTCGCCTAGTCCTTGGCAAGGGACCGAAGCCCCGCGTACCGCTCGGCAGCGCGGCCGCGCAGACGCGCGGCGAATGCGGGCACGATTGCCGCCTCCAGGTAACCCGCGATCGGGATCCAGGCGATCGCCGCCAGCGCAACGGCTGCGAGCCCAATGAAGAGCGCCGTCCCGAAGCGCGCGCCTCCCCGCCGGAGTGTCCCCGACACGAGCTGAGCTGAGCCGGTCGCACCGAGTGCTCCACCCACACCGCCGCCCACCGCCTCGTCCCACTGGCCGAGTGCGAGGCCGACCAGGATGCCGGCACCGACCGCGAGCACGAGCCCCGCGGCGAGCCCCGCGCGCGTGCCTGCCAGGAAACCCTCGAGCAGGACCCCGATCGCCACGCCGAGCCCGGCGCAGACACCGATCCAGTACCAGCTACCCATCTGCGGGCCAGTGTAGTGACTCGGTTTGCGCGGGCCGCTTGCAGGGAAAAGGAGCGGAGCCCGCTCCCCCCGCGGACTCAAATTCAGGAGGCACAACCTAGTGAGCAACGATGCGAAGCCTCTGCTCGTCTTCTTCTGGTCCGAGCGTTCGGGACCCGCACGCCGGATGGAGAGTCTGCTCGCGCACCTCGCCCGCAAGGAGCGCACGCGGCTCCACGTGATGCGCGTCGACGTCCACGAACAACCCGACCTCGCCGAGCGGTTCAACGTCGGAGCCGTGCCGACGCTCGTGCTCGTGAACGGCAAGCGGGTCGTCGACCGCATCGACGGCCGGGCCAGCGCTCCAAAGATCGAGGGCATGATCGCCCCGCATCTGGCTGCCGCGGTCGCCTGAGGAAACCGCTCCGCCTTTAGCTCCGTAGGTCCCCGCTGGATGCCCGGGCGCCACTGCCCCGGTGCCCGGGCTCCTCATGAACGGGGCAAACAGGGAGGCGAAGGGGATGAGACGAAGGGGAGTCATCGCGGCGCTCGCGGTCGGCGTCGCAGCACTCGGAGTCGCCACGTACGCGCTGGCAGGCGGCTCAGGGGCGGGGTTCAACCACCTCACGGCAACGATGAGCGGCTACCAGGAAGTGCCGGCGGTCTCGAGCGTCGCCTCGGCCACGTTCACGGCCGACGTGAGCAAGGATGGCAACTCGATCGACTGGCAGCTCAGCTATGGCGGGCTCGAGGGGGATGTCCAGCAGTCGCACATTCACTTCGGCCAGCGAAGCGTGAACGGGGGCATCTCCGTGTTCCTGTGCACCAACCTCGGCAACGGGCCAGCCGGCACCCAGCTTTGCCCGCAGTCCGGGACGATTCACGGGACGATTACGGCGGCCGACGTGTCACCGCTGATCCCAGCGACCGCCGCGGCGAGAACGCAGGGAATCGACACGGGCGAGTACCAGGAGCTCGTGCGTGCGATCGACGCCGGCAAGACGTACGCGAACATCCACTCGACCAAGTGGCCGGGTGGAGAGATTCGAGCACAGTTGAACGAGGGCGACCCGCACAACTGAGTCGGGGGGCGCCCGGCTTCGCGCCGGGCGCCCGCCTCACCGTTGCTCGAGCCTGCGGATGACGTCGAGGCCGAACTCGGCCGCCCGCGCACCGTCGACGACACGGTGGTCGAACGTGATCGAGACGTAGCCGACGCGCACCGCAACGACAGCGCCGTCGCGCACCACCGCGCGCTCGCCGATCCGGCCGATGCTGAGAATGGCGACTTCGGGATGATTGACGATCGGCGTCTGCAGCAGGCCGCCGAGCTTGCCGGCGCTCGACACCGTGAACGTCGAGCCGCGCAGCTCCTCGGGCGCGAGCTTCCCCGCGCGTGCGCTCTCGGCCAGGCGCCGCACCTCTGCGCCGAGCTCGTCGACCGAGCGGCTGTCGCAGTCGCGAACAACGGGAACGAGAAGTCCGGCGTCGGTCTGCACGGCAACGCCAAGGTCGTAGCGATCGAGGAAGACGATCTCGTCGCGCTCGAGGCGCGCGTTCAGCTCCGGGAACTCCTGCAGAGACTCGGCGACGGCCTTGAGCACGGTCGGCACGAGCACTTCGAGGTCGACGCCCGAGAAGTCGCATTCCTCGACCCAGGTCACGGCAGGGACTTCGCGGTGGGCTCGCGCCATGTGCTCGGCGATCACGCGCCGCACACCGCGCAGAGGTTCGCGCCGCCCCTCTCCCGGCGCCGCCGCGCCGCGGACGTCTTCCTCGGTGACGCGCCCCTGCGGGCCCGTGCCCGTGAGCGAGTCCAGGTCGACGCCGAGCTCCTGTGCGATCTTGCGCACGAGCGGTGTCGCGCGTCCTTTCGCGGCGGGCCCCGGCTGGGAAACGGCGGGACGCTCCGCGTCGACCCGGGGCGCGCCGTCGCCCGAGTCGCCGCCGATGACGACGAGCACCGTCCCGACCGGGACGACCTTTCCTTCCTCGACCAGGATGCTCGTCACGGTGCCGGCGGCGGGCGAGGGGATCTCGACCGTCGTCTTGTCGGTCTGGATCTCGACGAGCGGGTCGTCCTCGCCGATCTCCTGTCCTTCCGAGACGAGCCACCGAGCGATCTCGCCTTCCGTCAGGCCTTCGCCGAGATCGGGGAGCTTGAATTCGTAGGCCACGGTCAGATTCTTATCGCGTCGTGGCGGAGGACTGCATGCACACCCTGGACGCCGTTGACAACCTGCGTCACCCGGAGGTCGACGACGACGCTGGCAAGTCCGAGCGCCTCGCGGCGCTCCAGCGCGAGCTCCCGCTCCATCAGGTCGAGCATCGCTCTCGTCGCGATCGCGGCAGCGGTGTCGAGGTCCTCGTCGAAGCCGAACGTCACCCACGCTTCCGGAGTCCACGCGAGCGGCGTGTCGAGTTGCGGGTCGTCCCGGACCGTCAGCGCCAGCTGCAGGCGATCGAGGCCGCATTCGATCGCAGTCTGCGAGACCTCGCCGTCGCCCTGGCGCGCGTGCCCGTCTCCGGCCGAGAAGAGCGCTCCGTCGACCGGAATGGGGAGGTAGAGCTTGGTGCCTGCGACGAGCTCCGTGCAGTCGATGTTGCCGCCGCACGGCCGCGGCGGCCCGGTCGAGTGCACGCCGGGCTCGTCCGGAGGCATCCCGAGCACGCCCGCGAAGGGGCGAAGGTCGACCTCGCGTCCTTGCTCGTCGCGACCCGTCCCAGCAACTGCATCGAGGCTCCAGCGCAGGACGCACGTCTCACCGTCCCCGAGCCCGAGATAGTCGTTGAGCGGGGAGGGCCAGCCCGCGGCGAACGTCGCACCCCAGGAGCCGACCCGCACCTCGTCGATCTGCACCTCGAGCGTTTGTCCGGCCCGCGCCCCGCGGATCTCGAACGGCCCGATCAGCGCGTGACCGTCGTCGAGCTCCGCTTCGCGCGGCTCGAACTTGTCGGCCGGTGCGACATGCCAGGCTGCGTCGAGACACGCGAACGCAACCGTGTCGCCACTGTCGATCGTCAGGATGGGCGGCAGGTCTCTCGAGAAGTGGCCGTGGAGGGTGCGCCGCTCAAGTGGAATCTCGTGGATCATGCGCGCGGGAGCCCGATCCAGGCGTCGCGGGGTGCGAGCAGGACGCGGAGCCCGGCGCGCCGGCCGCCGTCGAAGAACTCGTGGATCGACACCGCCTGCCAGTCCTCCGCCGCGAGGTTCCGCGCCAGCTCTGCGGGCACGTAGCCGGCCTGCAAACGCCGATCGTCGTCCCACACCCCGACGGCGTTGGGATCGTGCTCGTTGTCCGGCTCGGGCACGAGCGCGAGCCGGCGGCCGGGAGCGAAGGCGTCGTCTTGCAGCGCGTCCAGGCGGTAGGAGACTCCCGCGACCTTGATCACGCGGAGGCGTGGATCGTCGGTGCGCACGAGCTCATCGGTGGCAGCATCTCGCAACCGGTACCCCTCGCGCGCCCGTTCCAGCCAGAGCCGCAAACGTGGGCCCGCCCTTCGTTCCGTCACGCGGACGGCCCGCCTAGAACTCGAGCAGACGCCGCACCGCGGCGACGACGCGCTCCGGCGAAGGCATGTAGGCGTCCTCGATCTGCCAGTACGGATAGGGAACGTCGTAGCCGGTGACGCGGAGCACGGGCCCCCTGAGATCGAGCATCGCCTTCTCCGCGAGGATTGCAGCAAGCTCGGCGGCGAACCCGCATGTGCGCGGCGCCTCCTGCACGATCACGACCCGGCCGGTCTTCCCCGCAGTCGCCAGCAACGCTTCCTCGTCGAGCGGCTTCAGCGAGCGAATGTCGAGCACCTCGACGGAAACGTCGTCGAGCGCGTCCGCGGCCGCTTCGCAGACCGCGACCATCGAGCCGTACGCGACGAGCGAGACGTCGTCGCCCTCGCGGGCCAGGCGCGCCTTGCCGAGCGGCACCACGTGCTCGCCGTCCGGCACCTCGCCCTTCGTCGTTCTGTAATGAAGCTTCGGCTCGAGGATCACGACCGGATCGGGATCACGAATCGCCGCGGCGAGGAGACCCTTGGCGTCTGCAGGTGTGGACGGGATCGCGACCTTCACGCCGGGCGTGTGCACGTAGTACGTCTCGGGTGAGTCGTCGTGAAGCTCGGGCGCGCGCACACCGCCTCCGTACGGCATCCGCACCACGATGGGGAACTCCATCTTGCCGCCGGTCCGCCACCGATAGCGGCCCACGTGCGTGATCAGCTGGTCGAGGCAGGGATACGAGAAGGCGTCGTACTGCATCTCGCACACGGGGCGCCAACCCGCCATGCACAATCCGACGGCGGCGCCGAGGATGCCCGCCTCGGCGAGCGGCGTGTCGAAACAACGATCCGGCCCGAAGCGGTCACGCAGCCCGGCCGTCGCTCGGAAGACTCCGCCTGCACGTCCGACGTCTTCGCCCATCACCATCACCGACGCGTCGCGCTCGAGCTCGACGTGGAAGCAGTCGTTGATCGCTTCGACGATGGAACGCTCAGCCAAGGGTGCCTCGCAGCTCGTCGAGATCGGATCCGAACGACGCGGGCGGATCGACGAACGCATTCGAGAACAGCAGCTCGACATCGGCGGCGGGCTCCGCCTCCGCCTTCTTGATGCCCTCGCGCATTTCGTCAGCGGCCTCGGCGCGAATCGACGCGACGAGATCGTCGTGCAGGATTCCTGCGCGAGTCAGATAGCCCTCGAAGCGGCCGACGCACTCGCGCTTCTTCGCCTCCTCGACCCGTTCGAGGTCGATGTACGCGCTGGGATCGTCGGCCGTTGCGTGCGGCGCCGCCCGGTAGGACACCGCTTCGATGAAGGTCGGTCCTTCGCCGGCTCGCGCACGCGTGACCGCCTCGCGCGTCGCCTCGTAGCAGGCGAGCACGTCGGTTCCATCCACGCGCAGCCCCGGGATGCCGTAGCCGACAGCCTTGTCGGCAAGTGTCTGCGCATGCGTCTGCGCCTCGACGGGCGTGGAGATCGCCCAGCCGTTGTTGTTGCAGAAGAGGATCAGCGGCGCGCCGGTAACGCCGGCGAAGTTCGCGCCTTCGTGGAACGCGCCCTCGGAGGTTGCGCCGTCGCCGAAGAACGCGATCGCACAGGCGCGCTCACCCTTCAGCTTCTTCCCCCAGGCGAGCCCGGCCGCGTGCGGCACGTGTGTCGCAATGGGAACGCAGATCGAAGCAAGGCGGTAGTCCTCCGGGTTCCACCATCCCGCCGGATGTCCACGCCACCACGAGAGCACCGTCTCCGCCGGCATACCGCGCAGCAGCCCGATCGCCGACTCCCGGTAGGAGGGGAAGATCCAGTCCTCGTCGTCGAGCGCGTGAAACGGCCCTGCCTGCATCGCCTCGTGGTTCCAGAAGATCGCGTAGGTGCCGATGCGCCCCTGCCGGTGGTAGACGACCGAGCGCTCGTCGTAGGTGCGCAGCCTGACGAGTGAGCGATAGATGTCGAGGAGCTGCTGCTCACCAACGCCCTCGACCTCGCGATCGCCCGCGCCGTCCACGTCGCCGATCACGCGCCGCAGGTCGCGCTCGGCAGGAAGAACCTGCGCCATTGCAGGCGCGACTCTAGCCGAGCAGGAGCTTCACGAGCCACGCGTCCCGGTCGGCGAGCGCCTGCGCGTCGAGCTCGTGCGGCGCGTCGTAGGAGCGGCGCTCCTTCGGCTGGCTGGCCGCACGGAAGTAGGCGTCGACGTCCTTCGCCGGGGAGACGGGATCACGCGTGCCGTTCTGAAAAAGGAGCGAGACCGGCGCGGCACTGGAGACGTAGTGGACCGGATCGATGACCGAGTACGCACGGACGTATGCCTTCAGCTTCCTGGCGCCGAGACGCTTGCAGGCAACTGCGATCGCGGTGCTCAGGTGAGCTCGCCCCGACTGGATGACGGCGCCGCGGAGCCGATGATCGACACCGACGAGCGCGCCGGTCACAGCCGCGCCGAAGCTGAAGCCCACGGCCGCGACGCGCGCCGGATTGGCGCCGGGCAGTTGCGCGAGCAGGTCGAGGGCACGGCGACGGCCGATCACGTAGTTCGAGAAGGCCCGCACGTCGGCGGCGGCGCGACAGCTCAGCAGAAGACCCGGCGGGGCGATTGTCAACGACGCGATCCCGAGCCGCGCGAGCCGGTCCGCGTCGGGCAGCTGGGTGGTGGCAGTTCCTCCGTACCCCGGCGAAAGGAGGACCACAGGCCACGGGCCGCTCCCGGCCGGATGTGTCCAGTACGCGGCTCTCCGTCCACGGCCCGCGTCGAAGGAGAGCGCCTGGCGCACAACGCCGTCATTCGCCTGGACCTCGCCGAGCCTCGGGCTCAGCGGACGGTTGCGGTCGTACGAGAAGCGCGGCCGGGCAGCAAGTGCGGTCGGCCGAAGCGCGACGTCCATCGCCGCGGCGAGCACCGGATCGCGCCCCGCGAAGAAGTCGACCGACGACAGCGGCACCAGAACATGCGGGTCGATCGCGACTCGAGGATCGTCTGCCTTCGACTTCTGCCAGTAGATCGCCGCAACGCGAAGCTGGACACCCGAGGCGGGCAGGGGCGTGTTGACGGTGTCGCCGTACAGGTTCGGACTGCCGCCGCTCGGCTCCCCGACGAAGACCGGCCTGGCGACGCCCTCGAGCTCAGTGGCGAAGTTCTCCGCAGCGGAGAACGTCGTGCGAGAGAGGAGAACGACGACACGCTTCGTCCTCGAGACACGCTGCAACGCATCGCGGAGATACACGTACGTGTGGTTGTCGCCGCCGCCGTTATTGCGCAGGTCGACGATCACGGCGCGCAGTCGCCTGGCCTTCGCGGCCCGTAGCAATCGCCGCGAAGCAGTCCACGTCGAGCCGAGGATCTCGTTGTAGCCGACGTAGAAGATCCGACCGCCTTTCAGCGTCGTCGTCCAGAGGCGCTCGCCGCGACGGGCGACGAATGGGGGCACCGTCCCTGTGATTCCCTGCGGGATCAGGGGATGGACGAGGTCGCCGATCCCTCGCGCGTAGTCCGCGACCGTGAGTGGCTGCAACCGCGATTCGAAGCGCCGCCCGTCGCGCTCGAACGTGAAGGTGACCGGCCCGACGTCGGGCACGAGCCCGAGGCCGTGCAGCACCTCGGGCGTGTTGAGGTAGGTCGTCGCCCGCAGGGTGAGCGTCGAATCGTTGTCGTGCGGGACGAGCGGCTTCACGGCCGCAAGCACGTCCTCGAGCGGCCGACCGTTCACCGCCACGACTTTCGCGCGCAACAGATCCGACCCGCCCGCCTGCCCGACGACGTACGTCCCGTCGGAGAACGTGTACATGCGAATCGGATACGCATGCAGAACGCGCTGGTTCGCCGGATTCAGCGGGAAGATCCCCGTGTGCCCGTCGCGGACGCCGGGAAGCGCGGCCAGCCGCATGAGCCCCACGAGGAGCCCGTCCTCGTCGAGTGACTCCGCGTTCGCGGCCAGGTCTGCGACCGCGGTGTCGAAGCGGGCCGGTGGGAGGTCGTGGAAGAGATTCGGATGGTCCTCACGGAGGTGCTGTGCCGCGAGCTGCACATCGTCCGCGGGCGCCGACGCGGGCACCAGGCCGACGAGCAGCATCGCGAGCATCGCGCCGATCACCGAGACAGTTCCTTCAGAGCCCGTTCGATCCACGCGATGCGGCACGGCACGAGCTCGAGGCCGTAGCGGAGCGTCAGGTAGCCGTAGCGGCTCTCTGGCTTGCGGGCGATGTTCCGCTCGATCGCGCGGTACTCGTCCAACTGCTCGAGTTGCTCCTCGCGCGCGTTCTCGAGTTGCGCGAGCAACGCCGTGCGTGGCACGAGCTTGGCGAAGAAGACCTTCAGCATCAGCTCGTCGAACGAACGCGGCTGCGCGTGCTCGAGCCACGCACGAACGGCTCGCTTCCCCCCGGGCGTCAGCGTGTAGAGCTGCTTGTCCGGGCGTGTCTCCTGCCGTACCGTGCGCCGGCGTGCCAGCCCGCCTTCAACGAGGCGGGGCAGGACCGCGTAGAGCTGGCTCTTCGCGGGTGACCAGATGTGGCCCACGCTCGCTTCGACGCGCTTCAGGAGGTCATAGCCCGAGCGCTCTCCCTCCGCGAGCACGCCGAGGGCCACCGCCTCCGTCGTAGTCAGCTCCGTAGTCTGAGCCGGAATAGTCCGCACCGGACTATCCGACGTCCACGACCGGAGGAAGTTAGGAGAGCACCGAGATCGAGCCGCGCTCGGCTTCGAAGACCGCTTCCGTCACGTCGCCGAGGTCCTCCCCGTCGACCTGAAGCGGCAGCGGCCGGTCTGTCTTCACCTCGATCCGGTCGAGGTCGTGGCCCCGCAGGGCATTGCGCGCGGGGCGGCCCCTAGCGAGGGCGTACAGAAGTGGCGGCAGCGTGCGCGGCGTCACCGACACCGGCGCAAGGAAATCGAGCCCCTCCTCGAACACGGCCTCCGGCGTTGCCTTGATCGCAATTGCCTTGAGGAATGAGTAGACATTCACGTTCGCGACGAACACGAACGCCGCGCGTCCGAAGCCCTTCACTTCGAGCATCGGCTCGAGCCTGCCTCGGTGCTCGACGAGCAGGCGCGCGAACGTGCTCACGAAGGCGAGATCTCCCGGCCGCGTCCCGTCGGGAGAGCGGCCGCGGTCGTCGATCCGCCGGACGACCTCGGCATCGATTCCGATCCCCGCGCCGAATGCGAAGCGCCGGTCGTTGACCCGGCCGGTGGAGATCCGCCGGAAGCGATTCGCTTCCAGTGCAGCTGCCAGCTGCTCGGCCGCCGCGACCGGGTCGCGCGGCAGGCCGAGCGCGCGCGGCAGAACGCTCGTGCCGCCTCCCGGGACGAAGCCGAGAGGCAAGTCGTTTCGCTCGATGCCGTTCAGGGCCTCGTTGAAGCCGCCGTCGCCGGAGTAAACGATCACGGCATCGGCGTCGCCGGCCTCACGGGCGAGCTCGACCGCGTGTCGCGGCCCTTCCGTCCGCACCGTGCGGACGTAGGCGACGCGCATCAGCGCCCGCTCCACGGCCGCGATCGTCTCCTCGGTGACCCGGGTCGCGAACGGGTTGACGATCAGAACGGCACGCTTCATCGCGGCGAGCATGCCACGCCAAGCAGGGGCGAAACCTGAGTGTCGGGAGCGGTCTTCGCTCAGGGAGTTGCGTAGCCACGCATGCCGTCCAGCAGGAAGGCGTAGAAGCGATCGGCAAGCTCATCGGTATCGGACTGAGGCCGTAGCCAGGTGTAGGCCCAGTTCGCCGCCGACAGGGCGAGCAGCGTGGCGGTCGCGTCGTCGAGATCCGTCCGGAGCCCGCCCAGCTCGCGCCCCTCACGGAAGAGCGCGCGGAAGCGGTCCTCGTAGCGACGGCGCTCGGCGAGGAACTCGTCGCGCCGTTCGCCCTCGAGGTAGCGCCACTCGCGAATGAACACCGTCGCGATCTCGAGCTGCTCGGAGATCACGCGCAAATGGGCGCGCAACGCGAGCCTGATCTTCTCGGTCGCGGCGACACTCTCCGGGACTTCGTCGAGGGCGGCGTGGAAGGCGACCGCGCCGTCGTGCGCGACCTCCCAGAGCAGGTCGGCCTTCGAGTCGATATGGGCGTAGAGCGAGCCCTTCTGGACGCCCATCGCCTCGGCCAGGTCGCCGATCGACGTGCCGTGGTAGCCCTTCTCGGCGAAGAGCCGAGCCGCCTCGCGTGTGAGCTCCCTCTTCCGGCTGGACATGCTTCAATACACCCTAACGATCGTTAGGTAGGGAGGCCGAGAACCCATGAACGAGCAGGAATTCCTCGAGTACGTGCAGTCCGGGGGCCAGGTCGAGACCACCGACTGGATGCCCGACGACTACCGGGCGAAGCTCATCAAGTTCATCGAGATGCACGGGAACTCCGAACTGATGGGCGTCCTCCCCGAGCGCGAATGGATCCTTCGCGCGCCCACGCTCCAGCGCAAGCTCGCGCTGACGGCGAAGGTGCAGGACGAGGTCGGCCACTCGCAGCTGATCTACCGCGTCGTCGAGGATCTCGGCAAGCCGCGCGAGCAGTGCCTCGACGATCTCATCAGCGGCATGGCGAAGTTCCACAACGTCTTCCACTACCCGACGAAGACGTGGGGTGACGTGGGCGTGATCGCGTGGCTCGTCGACGCGGCGGCGATCATCTCGCAGAAGGCGCTCCTCAAGTGCTCGTACGCGCCGTACGCGCGGATCATGAAGAAGATCTGCTGGGAGGAGTCGTTCCACATCCTCCACGGGCGCGACGTGATCCTGACGCTGATGAACGGCACCGACGACCAGCGCGAGCTCGTGCAGGAGTCCCTGAACCGCTGGTGGGGACCGCTGATGCAGTTCCACGGCAATCCGATCGCCAAAGAGGAAGACCCGATGTACGTCTGGCGGATCAAGTCGCAGGGAAACGAGGAGGCCAGGCAGCAGTTCCTCGACGGCTACGTCCCGCAGATCTGGGAGCTCGGCCTGACGGTTCCCGATCAGAGGCTGGGCAAGAACGACGACGGCGTCTGGGAATACACCGAGCCGGACTGGGACGAGCTTAAGAGCGTCGTAACCGGACACGGCCCGAAGTCACAGGAACGGCTCGACCTCAGGCGGAGGGCGCGTGAGAACTCGGCGTGGGTGCGCAAGGTCGTGCTCGCCGAAGCGGCGTAATGATCTACGAGGTCTTCCGCCAGGAGCGCAAGGGGCAGCCGCTCCAGCACGCCGGCTCGCTGGAGGCGGCCGACGACCACTTCGCCGACGTCTACGCGCGGGAACAGTACGGCCGGCGCGGCGAGTCGACGGCGCTGTGGGTCGTGGCCCGCGACGCGGTGATCGAGATCGACGACTTCGTCGACGAGCTCAACCGCAACTACCACCGGGTCGACGGCTATCCGCTCAAAGAGAAGCTCAAGGAGGCCCGTGCAAGAGTTTCCGCAAAAAGTGCTGACGCACTTTCCGCGGGGGAGGATTAGGACTTCGCTCCGCTCGTAGATATGAATGAAGAGGTACAGAGAACCCTTTTGGAGATCGCTGACGACGAGCTGATCCTCGGCTGGCGCGACTCGGAATGGACTGGCATCGCGCCGCTGCTGGAAGAGGACGTCGCGTTCTCGTCGATCGCCCAGAATGAGATCGGGCACGCCCGCGCTCTTTACGAGCTCGTTGCACGCGAGCGCGGCACGACCGCGGACGAACTTGCTTTCGATCGCTCGCCGGACGAGTACCGGTGCGCGCAGATCGTCGAGCTGCGCCTGCTGGACTGGGCGCAGACGATCGCCCGCCACTACCTGTACGAGGAAGCGGATGCGATCAGGCTCGAGCAGCTCAAGCAGTCGGACGATGCCGAGATCGCAGGCCTGGCAGCGAAGATCGACCGCGAAGAGGTCTACCACCGCATGCACGCGCAGATGTGGCACGAACGTTTGCAGAACGAGCCCCGCTACCTGGTGGCGGTGGAGGAGCTTCGGCCCCTGCTCGAGCAACGTGGCGAGCACACCGCCGAGCTGCCCGAGCTCTGGGAGGAGATGACGATGGTGCGGCGTTCGCAACCGGCGGGCACGAAATGGTGACCGAAGCGCAGGTCTGGGACGCGCTGGCCCAGATCCCGGATCCGGAGATCCCTGTGATCTCGCTGGTCGACCTCGGGGTCGTGCGCGACATCGACATCGACGACCGGCGCGTGCGTATCGAGTTCACACCGACGTTCCTCGGCTGCCCCGCGCTTGAGGTGATGCGCGACGCAATGGCCGATTCCATTCGCGCGCTCGGCGCCCAACCGGAGATCCAGGTCCTGCTGGACGACTCGTGGTCGACTGACCGCATCACCGCGGAGGGTCGCGAGAAGCTGCGGGCCTCGGGTTTCGCGCCACCGTCGCCGCGCGGAACCGCAGCACCGCCGCTCGTGCAGCTCCAGAGCAACGCTCACCGCTGTCCGTACTGCGGTTCGACCGAGACGCGGCTCGAGAACATCTTCGGACCGACACCCTGCAGGTCGCTGCGCTACTGCGCGAGCTGCAAGCAGCCGTTCGAACAGTTCAAGACGATCTAGCGTTGGGACGCCAGGTCACCCTGCTCCGCGGCATCAATCTTGGACCGCGCAACCGGATCGCCATGGCCGACCTGCGCGCCCTTCTCGCGGTGAGGGCTTCGACGACGTGCGGACGTACCTCCAGAGCGGCAACGTGGTCCTCTCGAGCAGCGCAAAGCCCGAC
>Ga0193719_10000103_pt1 | contig 26615 bp, 29 predicted proteins | sample U2a2metaG_FD_160103 | JGI IMG/M metagenome (GOLD analysis project Ga0193719, IMG submission 160103) | Soil microbial communities from a riparian zone of the East river system, Colorado, United States - U2a2 | ecosystem: Environmental > Terrestrial > Soil > Riparian zone | place: USA: East... | reverse complement strand
TACTTCTTCCCATCTCAACGTTTTCCGATTAAGCTGCGCGAATGGAACTGAAAGGGGAGCAGATTTCTCTTGTCCCACTCGCGGCGGTCGCTCTCGAAAGCGAGTTCGTTGAGATTTCTTCTCTCGTCCGGCGACGAACCGCTTCCCGTCGCCGCGATGCGCATCAGCAACGAAGACTGGTCGCCCGTCGAATCCACGACTGAGACGCGCGTCAGGTTGCGCATGTTGCGAATCGTTCGCCCGCTGACCGTTAGGAATCTAATTGACTTCTGTATCTAATAGTGGCGACAACTGGTGCCTTTAGCACCATCCCGATTCAATGTTTCTGGCTCGGGAGTTGTCGAGCTATTTTGATGTGAGAGCTAGAGAGGAGATGTCGTCTTGAGGCAGAAAAGCTGCAGCACTCGGAGAGCACTGGTTGCTGCGATCATTGCCGGGCTCTCGATGCAAAATGCTCTCGTCGCTGCCCAAGAACCTGATCCGGTTTCGCGCGAGGAGGAGAACAAAGCCGTCGCGATGCGGGTCTTCGAAGAGATCTTCAATCAAAAGAAACTCGAAGTCGCTTCGGAGATATATTCTCCCGAGTTCGTCAATCACGGCATTCGCAGAGACGTTTCGTTACAGGAAGACCAGGCTGCTGCGCGTTCGGAAATAGAGGCATTTCCGGATCTCCGTATGGTGGTGGAGCTGGCGGTCGCCCAGGGAGACTTCGTGACGGTGGTCTGGAGATTTCGCGGAACTCATACCGCCTTCGGCTATGGGCTGCCACCGACAGGCGCGCGAATCGAGATGCGTGGTATCACCGTCTGGCGAATCGTCGATGGCAAGATCCGAGATGAGTGGACATCATTCAATGAACTGACGGCCTACATGCAGGTCCTGCGGCACTTGAGGTGGTTCCTCTTGGGACTTTTACTCGCGTTGACATTGCTCGCATGGAAGGTTCCAAAACTGATTAGGAACTTCAGAAGGCGAAATGAAACCCAGACGACTTGAGCGATCCCGAAAGGGAACTCGCGAGAGGCGCTGCTACGAAGTCCGCCCGCGCAAAGATAAGCGCGGCGTCGATCTGATCAGCGATGCGCTTCCATTCGGTCGCCTTTGGTATGGCGAGCCGGACGCGATCAGCAATGTAGTCGGCCACGCAAAGTTTTTTCAGCCGTTCACACATGATGCCATGATTCGCGTTTACGGTGAAGCTGGCAACGTGATCGAGACGCACGAGCACAAGGGCGAGTTCAAAGGGGGGTGCATTCACGTTTGCGCCCGAAAGCGGGGGCGCCAAAAGTAACAACGGCGTTACCTCCGATGCGGGACCGGCGATACTTTTCAAATCCCGACGGGTTCAATTTCTTGAAACCTATAACGCTATGAACTGGAGAAAATTCGTTCTCCTTGGTTGCGTGGTAGCATGCGTTTTCGCAGCCTCAACTGCGACGGCGCAGATGAGGGGGCACGGTAATTCGATGTCCCGGATGGGAATGCGCGGCGCTTTGACGCCACCTTCGATTGCCCGAATGCCGATGCACCGCGCTCCGATGCCAGGTTCGATGGGACGGATGCCAATGCACCGCGCTCCAATGATGAATTCAGCCTTGGGCCTTCGACGCTTTAACCGTTTCAACGATGGAGACTTTAATCGAGATGATCGGTTTCGTCGCTTCAAGCATTTCAACGAAATCATCTTTATCGGCGACTTCGCCTCTCCGTGGTGGTGGGGTCCTTGGTGGGGCTGGAACTGGGGCTACCCATACGGATCCTACGGATATTCCTATCCGTCCGACTACTCCGGCTACGGATACGGGTATGGTAACTATGGCTATGGTTATGGGTCGTCCGGCTATGATTACGGATATGGCTACCCGTCTGGGAGTTACTACGGCAGCTATTACAGCGGCACGAACTACGGAAATGACGATGAAAATGCTGTGCGCAATGTTCTCGCCGAATACGCAGTTGCTTGGAACCGCCATGACATGGCCGTCTTCGGTCGTCTCTTCACTGAAAACTGTGACTACGTAAACATCGCCGGTGTCCACTGGAAAGGAGTGCAGGAGATTGTCCAGCGGCAGGCGGAACTTTTTCAGAGCAGATTAAAGACCGCCGTTCGGACTCTTACCGGTGCAGAAGTTCGTTTTTCAACACCCGATGTTGCGCTTGTCCACGCTACGTGGGACGTGACCGGTTGGAGTCGTCCCACTGGAGAGGCCGTTCCAGTTCTGAAAGAAATCACCACGATGGTGATGGTCAAAACTAACGGGAAGTGGCTAATCACGGCTTTTCAGAACACGGAGAGCTGGGGCTCGACGAAGTAAAGAGCAGAATCGTGTTGATTCGCGTTTACGATGAAGCTGGCAACGTGATCGAGACGCACGAGCACGCGGGCAATTTCAAAGAGTGGTGAGTTTTAGCTCGCATCACGCCGCACTTTCCGCCAAAACGAACTTCCATGGTTCTGCTTTCATCGAGCGATTGCGAGGGACGCCAGCGGATTAGACGGAATAATTCCGCAAAATGTTACGGAAAGATTCCATCCATATCTCGTTAGGTCTATGGATCGCCGTCAGCGTAATCGCCTAAACCCACTGCTGTTGGTGGCTGTTGCGCTTGCACTCTTAGTCGCAGCGTCGTTTTTCTACAGCGGGCATCCAGTGACCGACTCGAATCTGTACTTCCCGCACGTGCCGGTTGGATTGCTGTCGTTCTCTTCGTTTTGATCGGCGTGCTTGTGCGACTTGCCGACCAGTGGCGTCTGCGAAAACCCAAAAAGGGCCATCAGGATGATGCATCACGAAAGACCTAACCAGCCGATGAAGCCAACGGCCCCTTGGCGATACAACTTCAGCGTGTTTGCCACGACACCCTGCCGTGGCTTATATCTTTCTCGTTAGATGGTGAGTCCGCTGTTCGCAAAACCTGCCATCGGCGAAATGGCGGTCGAAAAAAATTGTCTAGAGCGGTCGACGGAGTGCACTTAACGTTTCCGGGCAAATGCAGGATGACGAGAAAACCAAGCCGCGCCTTGAGATCGCGCATGTCTTGTTCATCGATATCGTCGGGTATTCCAAGCTGCTGACCGACGAACAATCAGAAGCGCTTCAGGAGTTGAATCAGATTGTCCGCAATACCGAAGCAGTGCGTGAAGCAGAAGCAGCGGGGCACCTGATCATCTTGCCGACCGGCGACGGTATGGCCCTGGTCTTCACCGGTTCAGTGGAGAGGCCTGCCGAGTGCGCTTTAGAAGTCAGCCAGGCTCTGCACGCGCAACCGAGCCTGCCAGTAAGGATGGGAATCCACAGCGGGCCGGTCCATCACGTCAGGGATGCTAACGCGCGCGAAAACATTTCCGGAGTAGGGATCAATATCGCGCAGCGGGTGATGGATTGCGGCGACGCAGGTCACATTCTGGTGAGCAAACGCTTCGCGGATGATCTGGCGCAGCATCGTCGTTGGCAGCGATACCTGCATGAACTAGGCGATGTGGAAGTGAAACACGGAGTTGTTGTTTCGTTGGTCAACCTTTATGCCGAGACGATTGGCAATCCCGCGCTGCCGGCGTGTGTCGCCGGGGTACGACGCACCGAGCCTGGCGCCACAACGCGCAAAGGACTTTCTCCGGTTGCGCGCGCGATCCTTATCATCGCGGCGTTGCTCCTCACACTTGCCATTGTGTCAGTGATTTTCGCGCCGGCGATCATGCGCTCGGTTGATAAGAACAGAGCGACGTCAGCGCCTCAACCGAGCGCTACTGCGTCACCTTCGCTTACCGATGCCATTCAGAACGTGGTCAAACAAAGAATCACAGATGAGTTGCAGAAAGGCCTTTCGGGGAAGAGTAACGCACCTACACCAAGAGTAGCCCCGACCCCGAGGAGTCAACCGACGTCCCCGCCGCGCCCGTAGGTCGATCATCTGGATCGATTTCACGGCCGCAAATGCTTTCTCTGTGATATGAAATCGCCTGCTGCTGAAAAGGGACACGCTGGTAACCCGTGCTCCCCAGATTTCTCTACCGCACCGCTGTTTCCCACGCCATGAAATCATCGAGCGTTCGTCGAGTTTTATCCGTAACGAATTCGATGATGTTTGCGTCATCGACGAAGCCGATAAATGGGGTCTCGTCCGGAATCAAGTCGAATGGATCCACCAAATAGTTCAGGGCTGCGATGATCCACAGGAGCGCGTCATCGGAAACTTGATGGTATTCGCCGCGATGGTAGGCGCGAATTAAACGCAGCATCGTTTGAAGGTAAGCCCAGTTCTCTTTAAACAGCTTCCTCGAGGCCGCCGCTGCTTTCCTCGATGCGTTGTCGAAAAGCGCCTCTAAACTTTCGCGATTGTTAGTGAACGCTTTCGCGTTGGTTAACGCTCTGGCGAACGCTTCACTGCGGAGAGCAGGTTTCTGGTAGGGGACGCCGATGCGATGAGTAAGCTTCCGGCGGCAGAATTCCAAGGCTTCCATCAACTCCTGAGCCGATGCGGGCCGCTTGCCGGGATCGATTGCAAGCGCGGAGCGCAGCAGTTGTACTAGGGGTTCAGGAACTTTTCTAACAACCAATTGCGCGACCGGCAGATCGTCGCGGGTTTTACGATCGCGAATCTCCTCGATGGTCCTGCCAGAGTGTGGTGCTAATCCGGTTAGCGCAAACCAGAGCGTCGCGCCCAGCGAATAGATGTCGGAGCGCGAATCCACCGGGCCGCTTCCAAATTGCTCAGGACTCGCGAAACTCGGTGTGCCGACAAATTCTCCGTGTGTCAGATCCATCTGTCCTCCCGCATCGGTGATCGCCTTGGCCAGGCCGAAGTCGATGACCTTCACTTCCGACTCCGTCGTCAGCATAATATTGCCCGGCTTCAGATCGCGATGGATCAAACCGTGGGCCGCCGCAGCCATCAATGCTCGCGTGATTTGGATGGCAATTTCCAAAGCCTCTTTTGCATTAAGCGGACCATCCCTCCGTACCCGAGCCCACAGGGTTTCGCCCTCGACCAATTCCATCGCGTAATAGCAGTGACTGCCATCGGGCGAAGTGCCGAAGTGGAAGACGGCGGCCACATTCGGATGCCGGAGCGCAGCCGCGGCGCGGGCTTCACGCAAAAAGCGTTGGCGCACTGCTTGTGAGCTGCGTACTCCCGCCGGCACCTCGATCACTTTCAGGGCCACCCTGCGGCGCAACATCTTGTCCACGGCAACATAAGTCACGCCCATGGCGCCGTAACCGAGTTCCCAGTAAAAGCCGTCTGGACGTTGCTCGACCTCGAAGTCGCCAAAGACCAAGGCTGGCGGTTTGGTTTCGACGACTGTTTCGTCTAGGGCCGTCCGAAGCAGACAAGCCAGGCAGTCGCCCTTTGCGTTCAACGGCTCGCCGCATTTCGAGCAGACCGCGGCGACGCCAGATACCCGTGGTATTGTCATGGCGCGCCTTTCCCCTAACCTTTCGTTAACACACGGAGCAACTCGTGCAACTCTTCGTCCACCTGCGTTTCGGTATCCACCGTTCGACGGACCTCAGCGCGCAACGCTTGCCGATAACGTGCTCGCAGGCGGGTGACATGGCTCCGAAGTGTTGACTCTGCTATACCCAGCCGATCCGCCAGCTCAGCATAAGTCGGTGGCGGGTCCGCCCCACCGGCAATAAAGATCCTCAATTCGTTGAAGAGCTTCTCCTTGAACTCACGTTTGTAGTCTGCCGAGAGCCGTTCCAATCCAGCGGCGACCAACGCCTCCGCCCAACTGCGATCGAAGAGCCGATCTTCGTTGGTCGTGCCACTGTGAGTCTGGAAAAGCGACTCTGCCTCTTTGGCCTGCTCTTCATGCAGAGGCAGAAAATTTTGTGCACCACCACGCTTGAGCGTCCGTTCGCGGTCGGCAGCGTCGGCGAGAAAATTTTTTAGGGAAGCGAGCAGAAATGAACGAAACCTGCCTTTCTGCCGATCGACGCGGGCGTAAATTTTATGTTCCAACAGGTAAGCGAAAAAGCTCTGCGTGAGATCCTGCGCATCGTGCACAGTGTACCCGCGGCTGCGCACGAAAGTGTAAAGCGGTCCCCAATAGGTTTGGCAAAGCTCCGCCAGCGCGGCCCCCGCAATCTCCGGTTCGGCCTGGCTCCTCCCCGCCGCGAGAACCACGCTCCAATGCGTCAAAGGAAACAAATCGCCCTGACCGTGCTCGTTCCCCACGCGGGTATTCATGTTAACGCAGAAGAAAAGCAAGCCGCGAAAAAAATCAAAATTTCGTGCAGCACGCGCTCCGGAATCCCTTTGTAAAGAGTGAACTATCGTTAACATCAACAGGAAGGCATATAATGAAGAAAACAATTGTCACCCTCGCCTGCTGCGCTCTGATTGCGCCGCTGGCATTTGCGCAGACGAGTTCGAAAGGTAAACGGCACGGGCCAACTACGACAGAACCAATAACGGTAACGGGAACGATCATCACAACGACAACTGACCAAGGCGCGGGCACGGCCGCCAGTTATCAGCCATTCAAAACGCTCGTTGTTCTCGTGGACGGCTCGAATAATCCGGGCCATTATGTTCTCAACGGGACCGGTTACGTTGTGAACAAGGCGGGCCAACCCGTCCATACTCCGATCAAACCCGGCAGTCGCGTGCATGTTTATTACATGAACACAGGCGATTCGCGTGTGGTTGATCACGTCGTTGTAGAGTGAGCCTACGCGGCATCGGATATCACCAATAAGAGCCGCATGGTTCCCTGAATCCTGCGGCTTTTTTGGTAGGGATTATCGCGCTGCGATATCTGGACTTTCTTCGAATTTTTGTGATCGAGACGCACGAGCAGACGGGCGATTTCAAAGAGTTGCAGCGCGATCAAAATATTTGCGACTACCGGGTCAGTCGGCCATCCGAAAGCGAACGTTGCTACGAAATAATTGGGCATGGAGACACAACCCCCAAATATCAATGTAATCCGGTCCGTTTGGCGCCGAATTAAGAAGGACATCAAAGTTCGGGACCTGCAGCCAGTAAAAGACGTCAAAGGTGGTGGCGGTGTTACGGGCAAATCCAAACCCATCACAGGCGGCACAGGCACCACAGGCAGCCATTAATAGGGTTAAAAAGTCGCAAACCGCGGTTCGATCCCCGCGATGCGGTTTTTTATGTAAGCATTCGGCAGATACGCCGAAATTGTAATTCAAATTAGGACAGTAACCCGCCTGTAGGATGACGAGCCGAATGCAGTCGGCAATGCAATCAACTACGCCAAGTTTTACAGCCGGTCGCACGATGCTGTGATTCGCGTTTGCGATGAAGTTGGCAACGTGATCGATCCTGTCGGCGTTATTTAGTGCCCGCGGTCAAAGGAACACCCGCTGCATTTCGGGCGCATGTGTCACCTGTTTCCGTTCTCGCATCATCGACATGAGCCGTTCTTTGATTGCGGCGGAAGCTTTCGCCGGGCGCACGCTAAGCGCGAATGCTTCGTGTAACACGTAACATTGTGTGAGGAAATCTTCCGCCTTTTTGCCGAACTTTTTGCGCTCTCGCTCAAATTCCTCCATTTCCTCGGGCTCCAGTGCGCCAACGACATAAAGTCGCGATTGGTTTTGAAATTCCTCAGAATTCATCTTTCAGCTCCTTCAGACCGTTATGGATTTTTGAGTCCCAATTCCAGCCGTGTCTAACAGGTATTCGTTTTTGCAGCGATTTTCGCGCTGGCCCACACCCGGAAAAATGCGAAATTTCCCGTTGTTGGATCGCGCACGACGACCGGAATTGCCGATTGCGTTTACGATGAAACGCGCAACGTGATTGAGACGCACGCGCGGGCGATTTTAGAGAGCCGTAGCAACTCCATGTTTACCGTCTGCGACGCAAGACGACGACACCAGTCCAGAAACGGCTAAGTGGAAGCCTCGGAGCCAAGTTGCGCAATGCTCAGGGCTGGATGCCCGCATAGGTCGGAATCGCCCCGCGCGCGAGGTTCTTGTAAACGATGCCGCCTTTCATGACGAAAGTGACGCGGCGCACCGCAGTGATGTCTTTGAGAGGATCGCCGTCGAGCGCAATGATGTCGGCTTCGTAGCCAGGTGCCATGGAGCCAATACGCTCGCCCAAGCGCATCGCTTCGGCGGCGAGCGAGTTCGCGGAAACCATCGCGCTCATCGGGTCAACTCCGGCATCGCGCACCCGATCAATGAACTCCTCGGCGTTGCGACCATGCGCGCCGGCGAGCGCGTCCGTGCCGAAGACGACTTTGAGTCCGGGAATCTTGACAGCGTGCCGGACGAGATCGTGGTCGATCGACAAGACGCGCTCCATCGCCGCGAATCCTTCTTCGGTGTAGCCGGGCGTGCCGAGGAAGCGCTCCTTGTTAGCGAGGTAATTCTCGATCACGAGTCCAGCTTGCGGATCGAGATATGTGCCGCGCTCGGCCATCAACTTGAGGTCGTCGTCGGTCGCCATCGTGCCATGCTCGATCTCAGTGCAGCCAGCGAGCGTGGCGGCGCGCACGGCGTCCTTGTATGCGTGGACGAGCGTGCGCAACCCCTGTTTATTCGCCTCGTCGCAAGCCGCGTTGAGTTGATCTTGTGAGAGCGTCATGCCGCCACCCTGACGTATGGATGCCGAGGCAAAGATTTTGATGAGGTCTGCGCCCGCTTCTTTCTGCTTGCGCACGAAGGCGCGAATCTCGTCGGGGGTGCCTGTTTTCTCGCCGCGCCCTTGGAGCGGCTCGATGGCTGTGAGAATGCGCACACCCGGAAGCGCTCCTTTCGCGATCGCATCGCGCAGCGGGACATCCGTGGGCGAGCCGACGCTCTGGACCGTCGTAAAGCCTGCCATCAGCGTCAGCCAGGCATTGGACGCCGCCTGGTAGGCGGCGAACTGCGTTGTCTCGTCAGCGCCCGCGTTCTTGCCGTTCTCGCCGAAACTCCAAGTGATGTGGACGTGCGAGTCGATCCAACCGGGCAGCACTGTGAAGCCCCGCAGGTCGTAGTCAACGGGCGAGGCATTTGGGTCGAGCGCCACGATCTTCGAGCCTTCGACAACAATGCGCGTGTCGCGTAAGACGTGGCCGCGCCCGTCGAGCAGCACACTCGCGGCGATGACGATGCGCCTCTTTTGTGCCTGGACCGTTGCGGGATTCTTTTGCGCGCTCGCGCAGATGACGAGGATGGCCAAGAGGCAAAGAACGACACTTGCGCGTCGGATCGCGGGCAAACGCTCAGACACCGTAGCTGTAGCCCACTTCTCTTCTCGTCGAAGTGCAGCTAGCCACGCAGAGATCATTCACGGTGGTTACGGTTAACCTACTGTCGTAATCTCAAATCGATCGCGCCGTGTCGAGTGCGAATTGTGTCCTCTTGCTGCGATTCAAAATAAAACTTTCGATGGCAGCATGTATTAAAACGTTGACATCTGATCTGTGCAGCGAGCGAATCGCACTCACTAAGCTGAGAACCCAAGACGAGGTAGTTCTCGCCACACACGCGACATGCGTGCGCTGCAGTTTATTGGACGTTTATCGAGGCGCCGTGACAGGCGCCGCTTTGGGGGAAGATATATCGTCTCCGATAACAATCATGTCGCCTTGGAATGGCGGCATTGGCTTAATTGGAAACTGCGGGCGCAAAACGCCGAAGCTTTCCGACGCAAGCACAAGGGAAACGAATATAAACACTGCTGCACATTTCATGTTCCTGGCTGGTAGCAGAACCAATCGGCCCTTGGCAAGTCAATTTTTACTACAATTTGTGGCCGTGCACCCCGTCATCACTATATAATGGATAAAAGCCGGCGGACGAGGACGCTGGTTATTTTCCCGATTAGAAGTCAGAACTCGAATTTGGAATTTCCAATTTCGAGTTAATATCCAACTGCGATGCCACAGTTTGCTTATCGGGCGCGTAACGCGGAGGGAGGCCTTGTCGAGGGTGTACTCGACTGTGCAGATCGTGCGGTCGCTATTCGCCAAATCGAATTGCAACAATGCATTCCGATTCGGATCGATGTGGTTGGCGCGGAACCGAAGATTGGCGGCAGTCGAGATATTGCAGCGCCCGCACCAGCGAGACAGTCCTTGAAAATTCCGCATGGCCAGTTGCTTGTTTTTACCGAGCAGCTCGCCCATTTGCTGCAAGCAGGGATGACGCTCGACGAGGGATTGTCGATCCTGGAAAAACGATTGAAGCAGCCGCGCGTCCAACAAATGACCCATGCGCTGCATCAAGCATTGATCGACGGCCGAAGTTTCTCGCAGGCACTAGGCGAGTTTCCGCGAATTTTTCCGCCGCTCTACACAAACTTGGTCGCAGCTGGCGAGGCAAGCGGCGCACTGCCGCAAATTCTGCTGCGGGTGGTAAAACATTTGATGCAGGCAAAGGATCTGCGCGATCGGGTCCAGCAAGCACTGATTTATCCGGTATTTCTCGCACTCGCTGGTGCCATTCTAATTACAGTCTTCATCACATTCATGGTACCGCAACTGACTGGATTCATGTCCCAAACCGGCGGTGCCCTGCCGTTACCCACGCGCATCTTGGTGCATATTCATCATGCAATCACGGGCTATTGGTGGGTGGGCGCGCTGCTCGCGGTTGGCGTGATTATCGGTTTCCGTGCCTTTGTCCGCAGCGATGAAGGACGAATCGCATGGGATCGTTTTCGTCTCATGATCCCTGGCTACGGGCGCATCACTCGGCACCGTTATTATGCGCAGTTCTCACGCACACTGGGAACACTGATGGAGAATGGAATCCCCCTGCTTCGCGCCCTCGACCTCGTAACGGAAATTGCGGGTAATCGATTTCTTGAACTGAAGTTAGTTGAGGTCCGTCGAGCCGTAATCGATGGAGCGACATTGTCCGCCGCATTACAGGAGCAACGATTATTTCCAGATTTACTCACTGATATGATGTCGGTAGGAGAACAAACGGGACACTTCGCCGAGACGATGCAAACCATCGCGGATGTTTATGAACGCGAACTTGACCGTACGGTTGCAGTGATCTCGCAACTGATTCCGCCGGTAATTATCGTGGTGATTGCGGTTCTGGTTGGGTTTGTCGTTTATAGCATTCTCTCGGCGGTATTTGAGATGACGCATAGCTTGCAATTCCGGCCGCATTAAAATAATCTCGCCGGCCAGATGTTTCTTCGCGTCGCCGTTCTTGCGCTGTTATTCAGCGCGACTTCTCGTGTTTATGCACAGGAAGCTTTCAGCGACGCCTTGCCAACCTCGAGTGATATGGACTTGGAACAGGCAACACCGGGAAGCGCATGGCTGGATTTGCGTCAAAGCACGTCCCGTAATTCGAAAACCCAAAACGCACCGGCATGGGTGGAGGCAGTCACACTATCCCCTGCGCAATCGACAGGCGACATGAGTTCAAAAAGCGTCTTTCGGATCCGGGTGGCGCAGCCGGGCGCAGATTATCACGTTCTCTTTTTCCGCTTGTTCTTCGATGACAAACCAGGTCAGCAACCGGAGTTGGTCGCATGGGATGAATCTGGCAGTCACGTTTTGCGCTCGGGTGCGCTCGGCTCCGGAATTAATCTGCCAAGCTCAGATTCGGTGATGATCCCGATTAGCGGTGCTTTGTCCATTGATATCGAAGTTGCGGGAGACGGAAAAACCGTGCGCGCCGCGTACCTCGATTGGATGACAAGCAGCAACGTTGTTCATCCATTAGGCGCTGATCGCCGTGACGTGATTCCGGAACCTTTCTCTTCAATGCCACCATTACATTCGCCCGCTCAGGACGTAGAGCACTTCGGAACTGTCACGGCAACACTCGCCGCAGAGACAATCCAGATCAGCGGCAACATTCAAGAAAGTCCGGCATTCCAATTTGGAGTCGAAACGCAGCCCCTGGCAGCACTGGTTACTTTCGAGGTCGCGAATCCGCGCATTGATGCTCCGCCGCAGATTTATCTTAATGGCCAGGATATCGGGCCAGTTTCTCTGGCATTGCCGGAATTGGCCGACCCGGGATATCGCGGCGAAATGGAATCGTTGGTTAGGCAAATGCATTTTCAATACACCGGGTGGCTGCGGGCGCAAAAAATTGTGCCAGTCACGGACTTGAAAGTGGGAACAAATGATCTGATTATTGTGAACGGGAGTGGCAGCGAACCTTCCGCAATCCGCGCCACGCAGATCCAATTAAAGTATCTTTGGGATAAATCGGATTATCTTCTGCGGACCGATCACTAGAAAATTCTTAACACGCCGCTGGCGGAACGAGAGACGAGATGAGAGGTTCCTCTTCCGACTCGAAGAATAATGAAAAAGAATCAACAGGGCTTCACGCTTCTCGAGATCATGCTTGTGGTAACGATCATCGCTCTCTTGCTTGGTACTGCGATCTACAAACTAGCGGGCAACGTGGAATATTCGCGGCATGTTCGAGTTGCCGCTGACGTCCAGGGAATCAACACCCAGCTTAAGCTTTATGAAAGCATGAACGGTTTTTATCCGACGACCGAACAGGGTTTGCAGGCGCTCGTAACCCAACCAGATACCGATCCGCGGCCGGCGCGCTGGTATCAATTATATAAGGGGCTGCCAAAAGATCCGTGGCAGAACGACTACATTTACCGCAATCCGGGTGTCAAAAACCCCAACGGCTATGACTTGTTTTCCGCAGGGCCCGATCGGAAACCAGACACAACGGACGACGATTGGGGCGGCGATTGATCGGGCTTTATTGTTCTGCTTGCGGCTGTTGCAAATTTGGTGTGGGGACGGGCAGTGCCTTTGGATTTCGCTGAATCATCCCACGCACGTGAGGTCGAGGCGTCTGCCGAGGAACTGCTGGCGGCGCGAACGGAGAGGGTATGGCTGGGACGGCTGTCGTGGGCAGGGCCGGAGCGGGCGCCGCATTCGGCAGCGGCTGTGACAAAAGCGCCTCGTTAAAAGTAATCGTCGCAAATTTTCCGTCCTTGCTAATTGTCACTTTCGTCGCGCCCACACGATCTGACCATTCAATGCTGGCGATGCTATAGCCATCCACCGGCTCCTTGGTGCTAACATATTTTTTGAAATTCTGATCCGAACTGGAAGCAATGGTAACGATATCGCCGTCCGGCGAACGCGCGGCATTGGCCACGTAAAGGTCTCTCGCAAAATCGGGTGTCGCCGAAGGCAACGCGATCGCGGTGGCAATTGCGAACGGCGAGTGATTCATCATCGCTGCATAGCGATCGAAATTGAAACGCGGCGGAAGAACGTCGTCCGCCTGGCCACCAATCGCACCGAACAAGGCGAACATCGAAATAAGCGTGAGGGAGGACTTCCTAATCATTATTTTGGCCGTTGAGCGGGTGCAAACCAGCGCGCGATCTTGAACTTGCCAACCATCATCGTCGGATCACTGCTATCGATTGCTAGATTGATATTTTCAAATACGACAAAGGCGTCCGGTTGTTGCACGTCATAAAGAAAATGGACCAGCGGCGGCCACGGGCTTTTGGTTTCAATGGATGCGAAAACCGTTTGATGATTGGGCGTCGTTTCGCCTGAACCAATCGCGGGATTCTGGATCAAGACATTGTATTTAGCGGCGACTTGTTTCATTTGATCGAGTAGGATAGACGCTTCCGCAGGATTTTTGAGAATCGGTTGGTGCTGCTGGGTCCATTGGTCGCGTTTTATCCAGAGATCACGCTCTTTTACGTAAACGGCCTGCTCCGCACGCGCCGTTTTGCGTGCAGCCAACTCAGTGCGTGCCCGACCCAGCGCGCCAAAGAGCCAGCCCACGATCAGGAGGTTGAGCAACACGATTGCTGTACCGGCGACGATCCACGCAAGCACACGCTCGCGCGGATTCATTCTTTTATACCAATCCGGAATCATCGCGATCTTCCTTCCAGTCGAAACTGCGCGTGGTCGTTCGGCAAAATCCGCGGAGCGGCCATCTCAAATTGAAAGATTCGCAGCTCCGGACTCTTCTTTACCTTATCGATGAATTGATAAGCGAGCCCCGCGGTATTGGCTTCTCCGTCTACTGAGATTTGGCGGGCAGATTGATTATATGCCGTAATGCGCACATCGGAGGACGGCAGACTTTCAAACAGATGCAGCAAGATTTCGACTGGGTAATAACGTGAATCGACCGCCGGTGCTAGCGCCTTCCAGTTCGCTTCTGCCGTTCGGACAAACTCCGTTTGAGGCGCATCGTGGGCGATCCGCCCGTCAAGCTGTCGGATTTCCAGGCGCATATAGGCGTGATACGCGAGCAAGACCAGGAGAGATCCCGCGTAAGCGCCTCCTGCCCATATGAGTCGCTTACGCCATTCCACTTGTCTGGCTATTTGTGAGCGGCGATGCCGCCAGCTTTCTGGCAGCAGGTTTAGCTTCACCGGAGCTGGCGGCAGCTCAATGCCAACTATCTCCGTCGGGCTCGCTAGAATTCCCTCCACGGTGTCACGCAGTTGATAGCAGGTCTCGTCCAGCAACACGTTCGGAAACGACGCGTTAATGCCTTGCAGTTCAGCGCTCAATCTCAATTGTGGCAATTCCAGTTGCAATTCTTCCTCCTTCGCACTTTCAAAAGTTCGGGTAAAGCTGAGCTTGCCGTGCTCAGTTACGGCGGAAACAAGCGTCTCGCCTTCTGGATAAATAAGAAGTGCATTTCCTTGCGGCGCATAAGTGCTCCCGCGTTGTGCGGCATATACCGTGACTTGCCGCGGGATGTAACCATGCTCCAGTAGCGGCGCCGCGATCTCGGCAAGTTGTTCGTTTCGAATCGCGACGGCGGATACCACACTTCCACTCTCGGTTTGCTCGATCACTTCGAAGTCAGTTGTCACTTCGTCAGCAGAGAACGGCAACGCCTTCTCAATCTGGATTCGAATCATTTCTGGAAATTCAGCAGGATCAACGGTGGGCAAACGAAATCGTTGGGCAAGCACGGCGGCAACCGGCAGGCCAAGCACGAAATCGTCGGTCGCCCTCAGCAGTGGCACCGCTTCATCCAAACTCTGAAGCTTGCGTACGTCCCAGGAACCGTTTCGCTCGCCTGAGCGCAGAAATTTCCAGCCGTGCGCGGTCGGAATTATAAAGACAGATGTCGACGCGGTCTCGATGTCAAAGCTCCTTCCAGGCGATCACTTGAGGATTATTGTCCGCTTTGCGCACTACCATCTGCACAGTCCGCGTGCTATCGCCTGATTTTCCGACGCTCATGATACGGAATACTTGGTCGTTGAATCCAACCAATCCAGCAAGCTGCTGAAATTGTTCCGGTGAAAAACCAAGAGCATTCTGAATGTCAGCCAAGTTCTTAAATGGTGTATCATCGGCAGTTGCATCGACTCCGTCCTGACCGCGGCGCAGTTGTAAAAACCGATCCACTAAATCATCTCTCATCCCGGGCAGCGCCCGCAACACATCACGCGAGGCCCAGGCGAGATCGATCGGGCCGGAACTGTTGATCGTAAAATCATCGTCCCAACCCGGCTTTGAAGTGAATTCACCCCAGCCAATAATTTTCCCGAGTTCATCCACCGAGGTCAGCAGCGCGTGCGCCGGGCGATAGTCGGCCGTTTCCGGCGGCGCATTCAAACGATGAAGTCCGGTATTCGGTTCCACCCAATCGAGCAGAGCATCCATCATCCGGTCACGCTCATTGAGATCGACTCCTTTAAGCTCAAGATATCTTCGCAGAATTGCGACGCGAATCGGATCTTCACCAACGGTGAGCCAGTTTAAGTTCAAACGGCCACCTTCGCCGGTAACATGGACTTCATAACCTTCCCGGTTGCCGAATTTTCCATGCAGATTTGGCGAGCTGGGCTTGACGCCCGGGTGCAAGGCAACTTCCGCGCCAGAAGCCGCCATCGCCTCCGCTGCGAGCGCACGGTTTGCATTACCGGAAAGCGTGAGCCGAGAGTCAATGTCGAGGGCCCAGGAAATTACCATCGCACTGAGTAAAAATAGTGCCCAAAGCGATAGCATAAGTGCTGCTCCGCGCGATCGGGTGAGTAGGATCGACATTTTCATAATTTCGTCCTGGGCGTGATTGGATGAATCAGCACAGTCAATACGGTGTCCGTCCTAACGGAATGATCGCTTCCCAAGGTACTGCCGCATCGCTGCGTCCCACGGTTATCTTCACAAGCCGAGGGAGCCGGAGCGCGTCTGTCCATCGGTCTGCCCAACTGTTTAACTGAGGATCAAAGTACTGAATTTGGAGGCTGCTAACGTTCTTAATTAAAGGCACCCACGTCTCAAGACCAATGCCGGAATCGTCCTGCGGTTTTCGCAAAAAACCGAGATCGAGCTGATCGCTCTTGTTGCTTTCAGTCTGCAACCGCATTTGAACTGTAAATTTACCGGCCGCATAGCGCGTTAGTAATCCAGGTCCGGCACTACAAACCCACTTGATCTCATCGCGCTGGCGATCGTTTAATTTAAACGGCTCGCCTGTCATCGCACCCTGTTTTGTCGGCAAGCTTTGCCATTGCGCCTGCAAGAGATCGCGCAAACCGTTATAGCGTGCGTCGGCCACACTCGCGTCAGAGGAAGCGCGCAGCGCAGTGAGATTCGATTGCACGAAACGATAGATTGCTAATGACATCATGGCGAGAATCGCCACTGCCAGCGTGATCTCCAGCAGCGTGAAGCCGTCTCCGCGGGCGGCCCGCTTGCTTGAGTCTAATATCGCGCTCTGATTAGCGCGGCCGATAAACATAAAAGCGAATCTGTTTTGACTGCGTAATTCCACTCTGCATCCACTGTGCGGTTAAAGTCACAAGATTGATCCCGCTTAGCTGAACGTTGCCGGGCTCGGTTAAAACAGCCGGCGCAGTCTTCTGAATCAATTTCACGATTGCATACCCGGTATCGACTTTAAATTCCTTTGTAGCGTCCGGAAGACCGGGCGCAGTCTGAACTTCCGCCATACGATTGGACAATATTTGGCGCACCCGCTCTTCTTCCGCGTTCAAGGTGCTGGCGTTCAGGCAATTTTCCACTGCGCGGCCAAGCGCTAGCACGCCCAAGGCGAAAATCGCAACCCCGATTAGCACCTCGTAAAGCGCAAAGGCGCTGGCCGAATTTCGAATTTCAAGAGACTTATCTGGCGGCATAATCCGTAAGCTCGGGCCGCGCCGTCAGCGGCGAATAATCTGCCTTCCACGAACCAGCCGGTCCATTGAATTGAACAGTCGCTGGTTCACATGTCCCTGATGGCCAGAAAATCCATTCGGCTGTCGGAGTCTTCGTCAATGCTGCCGACAGCGCTAGCTTCAAGGCATCTCCGCGATCCAGCTGAAATTCTGCGCTCGGTTTGATCTCTTCGCCTTTTGCAAATGCCTCCGGACGCAGAAAAACATGATCCTTAGCCCAAATAATCAGGTAGGAACGGCGCTCCGCGACGCTTCGCTCCTGTGCCTGGCGGACAAGATTGTTGAAGCTATCCAGCGAGCGCCGGAGTCGCCTATCCGCGAGCACGCCATTCAAACTCGGCACCGCGAGCAGAAGCAGCAACATCAGTATGAAGACAGCGAGGACAATCTCGATCAAGGTAAACGCCCGCCAATCTCGCATCGGTGAAGTTACCTGATGCGCAATAAATCACAAGATAGATAGGAGGCGGCATAGGCATCTCGCGCGCCTATGCCCTAACCTCTTGTCGACGCGAAAGTGAGCGCCCCAAGGAGGCAGATGCCTCTGGTCGGTTGCAAGGCGCACAAGCATGAACGGCGACATCAAAATCGCTTACCCTCGCCTTCCAAATGATGACTCAGGGCCTATTCGGCCATGCGAAGACGACTCTAAACCATAGCGACAACAACACCGGGAACCGGCCGCGCGGCGTCGCGCAAGTAGCCGCTAAAAAAAAGCAATCGAACGGCAGCAGTCGCGAAGCCGATGTGATAGGTTTCATCGTCAATGAAGCTCGCGTTGCGCATCGGCATTATCGCAACCGCGACTTGCGTCGCCGCTGCGATCGTATGGCAAGGTGTGACCGCCAATGGAACGCCCGACCCGACGCAACCAAACACAAGTCCGACAGTCGCTTTTCTCGACATTGGTGTTCTCGTATTCCGCGAAGGTCTTGAGTGCATTCTGGTCCTTGCCGCAATCACCGCGAGCATGACCGGAACGAAACGCGCTTATCGCCGGCCGGTCGGGGCTGGCGCGGGCATGGCTTTTGTCGCGACGTTGATCACTTGGTTCATCGCCGTCCGCATCGTAGGGCAACTGAGTGAAAGCGTGTCCGCGCTCGATTTACAAGCGGCAACCGGCCTCCTCGCCGTGATCGTGCTGCTCGTGATCATGAACTGGTTTTTCCATAAAATTTATTGGGGCGGATGGATTCGGGCACACAATCGCCGCAGAAAAAATTTGCTCGCGGACGCGAGCGCCGAGCAAATCTCGCGCTCGCGCCTGTGGTGGGGATTGATCCTGCTGGGATTTACGTCACTTTATCGCGAGGGATTCGAGGTCGTTCTCTTTTTACAGAGCTATCATCTGCGCCTGGGTGGCGGCGTGGTGCTGAAAGGCGCATTCCTCGGGTTGGTTCTTACCGGGATGGTGGCTGTCCTCACTTTCGTTCTTCAGCAGCGTCTCCCTTATCGGAAAATGTTGATCACGACTGGTGTTCTGCTCGGCGTGGTGTTGCTGGTGATGGTGGGCGAGCAAGCGCAAGAGATGCAGTTCGCGCATTGGATTCCCACCACCGAGATCGATTCACTGAGAAGCTATATGCCGCCTTGGATGGGCCTTTGGTTTGCGGTGTTTCCGACAACCGAAACACTCGTCGCTCAATTCATTGCCGCGCTGTTGGTAGTTGGCTCTTATTATGCCGCGCGCCATTTTGGCGGCGGTGCGCCGCCCGAAAGCGCGGAGCCGGTGCAAGAGGCGCGAGTCGAGGCCAACGCTGCCATCGTCGAGCGACTAGAAACAGTTCCCGCAATTTCGCACCGGTAATCTCGCCGGCTGCGCATTCGTCATGAAAAGACTTCGCCTGGCTTGCATTTTAATCCTGACCGTTTCGCCATGGACCTCTTTCGGCGGGGTCCGGCACTTCACATTTTTGTACGAAGCGCCCACCTCTGCACAGGAAAGCCTGGAGTTGGAGAACTGGGTCACATGGCAGCGCATTACAAATCCAGATCGCTCTGACGAAGTCGATTTTCGTCATGAACTCGAGTATGGCGTGACCGATAAATTCCAGGTTAGTGTTTATTTGGCAGACTGGTTTTATGAGAGTAATCGGGAGCAATCCGGTTTCACATATTCTGATTCAGCGATTGAGTTGATCTACAATCTGACCAATCCGGTTGACGATCCGATTGGGGTGTCCGTCTACGGAGAGGTTAAAGCGGGCGATCGCCTGATCGAATTGGAATCAAAACTGATCGCGCAAAAGAATTTCGGTCCGCTTATCCTCGCGTACAACGCCACACTCGAAGCAGTCTGGGAAGGAAACGAACTCGAGGACCGAGAGGGTGAATTCTCGCAGGCTGTCGGAGTAAGCTACGAGATTTCTCCCCGCATTTCGGCAGGAATAGAACTGCTCCACGAATTTGTATTTCCAGAGTGGCGCGACGAGGAAAAGATAAGAAATCTTTTCGTTGGCCCAAACCTTTCCTATCGGCATCGAAATTGGTTTGTCACTGTCACCGCGCTCGCGCAAGCGACTGATACGGATGATGAGCCGGATCTCCAAGTGCGCACAATCTTTGGTATCGGTTTATGAAATTGAAGCGTTTAGCGATCTTTGCCGCAGCGATCGTTTGTCTTGTCGATCTTAGCAGCTGCGGAACGACAAGTTTTGCCCCGCCGCCGCCGGTCACAGCGGAATTGGCGCTAGCAGGAGCCCACCAACATGTCGATCTTGCCGCATTACGGAAGGGCCGCACGCTTTTTGTTTCGCGCTGCATTGAGTGCCACACTCTGCCCGCTGTTTCACAACACAGCGCGACCGAGTGGCCACGGCTCATCGATGAAATGGCGGGACGTGCGAATTTGAAATCGACTGAGCGTGACGCGGTCTTAGCCTATATCCTCGTTGCCCACTCGCAATCGCGGTGAAGATCGCCAGGCCTGGAGTTGTGCAAATCGCGCGCGATTCTAGTTGAACCGTGACGCAACTCTCCCACCTTAACCGGATGATTACGTCCACGTTACGCTTTCGCTTGCCGGTTCTAGCCATTTTGGCCGGTTTTGTTTTCGTTTGCTCAACTTCTTTTGCGGCAAGTCCGTCGCCTTCGCCGACGCCGGCCGGCGCGATTGATGAAAAATTATTCAAAGGAATGCAGTGGCGACAGATCGGGCCGTTCCGCGGCGGGCGCGCACTGACGATCGAAGGCGTACCGGGCGAACCGGACACTTATTATTTTGGCGCGGTTGCCGGCGGCGTGTGGAAGACAACCGACGGCGGCGCGAACTGGAAGCCCCTTTTCGACAAGGAACCGATTTCATCAATTGGTGCAATCGCGATCGCGCCATCCGATCACAATGTGATCTATGCTGGGACAGGTGAAGCGGCCATTCGCGGCAATACCACCTACGGTACCGGTGTCTTCAAATCGATCGATGCCGGTAAAACGTGGCAGAATGTGGGGTTGAAGGACAGCCGCCAGATTGGCGCGCTCATTGTCGATCCAAGAAATGCAGACGTCGTTTTGGTGGCGGCGCTCGGTCATGCATTTGGTCCAAATCAGGAGCGCGGAATCTTTCGGACAACCGATGGCGGCAAAACGTGGACGAAGGTTTTATCAAAGGACGAAAACACCGGGGGGATCGATGTGGTCTTCGATCCGCATAATCCGAACATCGTTTTTGCATCGCTCTGGCAGGCGCGGCGGCAGCCGTGGTTTTTTTCCAGCGGTGGCCCCGGTAGCGGGCTATACCGATCCGAAGATAATGGCGTTACTTGGAAGCATCTCGAAGGAAATGGATTGCCGGATGGAATTCTCGGTAAGATCGGCATCGCTGTTTCCGGAGCTGATCCAAATCGCATTTACGCGATCATTGAAGCTAAAGAGGGCGGTCTCTATCGCTCCGATGACGCAGGACAGCACTGGAGTCGAATAAACGAGGACGGCCGATTTCGTCAACGAGCCTGGTATTTCAGCAACGTTTACGCCGATCCGAAATCCGCGGACACAGTTTACCTCTTGAACACGGGACTATTTCGCTCGGTCGATGGCGGAAAAACGTTCAATTTGTTGCCCGCGCGGCATGGAGATCACCATGGGCTCTGGATTGATCCGCAAAATCCAACTCGAATCGGGAACGCGAATGACGGCGGCGTAAACATTTCGACCGACGGCGGCAAAACGTGGACGACGCAGAATAACCAGCCGACCGCGCAGTTCTACCATGTCGCAGTTGATAACGCGTTTCCGTACCACATTTACGGCGCGCAACAGGACAACTCGAGCGTCGGCATCGCCAGCCGGACTGATTGGGGTGCGATTGGACCTGCGGATTGGTTCGTAGCAGGCGGCGGAGAATGCGGCTTTGTCGTTCCCGATCCGCGCGACTGGCACATCATTTATTCAAACAACGAAGGTTACATTACTCGCTACGATAAGAGTAAGAAGGAAGTGCAGGACGTGAGCGTCTGGCCTCTTGATAACTCCGGGCATGGTGCTGCCGATCTTGTCCATCGTTTCCAATGGGTGTCGCCACTGATGCTTTCACCGCATAATCCGGACGTGCTCTACACGGGAGCTGAATGCGTGTTCAAGTCGGCCGATCACGGCCATACTTGGACCCAAATCAGCGGAGATCTCACGCGCAACGACAAAAGCAAGCAGCAGCCAAGCGGCGGTCCGCTGACCAACGACATCACTTCAGTTGAATATTACGACACCATTTTTGCGCTCGCGGAATCGCCCATAAAAAAGGGAACACTTTGGGCAGGCACAGATGATGGATTGGTACACGTTACAACTGACGACGGCCAGCATTGGTCAAAGGTCACGCCGAAAATGCCCGAGTGGAGCACGGTCGATCTTATCGATCCGTCTCCGCATGACGGCAACACTGCTTATGTCGCGGTAGATCGCCATAAACTCGACGACTTTAAGCCGTACATTTTCAAAACTACCGATTTGGGGAAAACGTGGACTGCGATCACGAGCGGAATTCCTGATGGGTCCTATGTCCACGCGGTGCGCGAAGATCCGAAGCAGCGCGGATTGCTTTACGCCGGGACGGAGACTGGGGTTTTCGTGTCATTTGACGACGGAGCGCACTGGCAGTCGTTGCAATTGAACCTGCCGGTCTCCCCTATTCACGACCTGGTCGTCAAAGACGACGATCTCGTCGTTGCGACCCACGGACGTTCGTTTTGGGTCCTCGATGACCTGACACCGATCCGGCAGTTGAACAAGCAGTTGCTAACAACAGACGTAATTCTTTACCAGCCGCAGACGGCACTGCGCTTGCATTACCCAACGGAATTCGATCGGCGTCAGCCAGTCGGTGATAATCCGCCAGCGGGTGCAATCATTGATTATTATTTCAAGAGCCTGCCCAAAGACGAAGTCTCGCTCGATATTTTGGATGCTTCAGGCAAAGTCGTTCGCCACCTTTCCAGCAAAGAAAAAAAAGAAGGCGAGCAGCCGCCTGAATGGCCGGATCGCGTCGAGCGCCCAAAAACAATTCCTGCAAACGAAGGGATGAACCGGTTCGCCTGGGACTTGCGTTCCGATGATCCGGTGCAGATTCCCGGTGCATTTTATTCTGGTGAGGGACCGAAGGGACCACTCGCGCTGCCAGGCGATTACCAGGTGAAACTTGCTGTCGGCGGAAAATCGCAGACCGCGCCGCTACATCTGGCGATCGATCCACGCACGAAGGGAGCGGAGCCTGCGTTGCAAAAACAATTTACATTGTCGATGCAAGTGAACGATCGCATTTCGCAGCTGCATCAAGCAGTCAATGAAATCCGCGATCTCAAATCACAGGTTCAAACCTTACACAAACGCTTTGGCGACGATCAACGTCTCAAACCGGCGCTCGATGCTGCCGACCAGCTCGATCACAAAATGTCTGAAGTCGAGCAGGAACTCATTCAGGTTAACATGAAAGGTTCGGAGGCAAATCTCGCTTTTCCAAACAAGTTGAACGAACGATTTGACACGTTCAGCCACGCGATTGACGCGGGCGACGCTGAACCAACCAAACCCCAGCTTGATGTGTTTGAACTGTTGAGCAATCAACTCAGAGAACAGTTACAGAAATGGGCGCAGATCAAGAATGAGGATGTTCCAAAAGTGGACGGATTAATCAAACAAGCGAATTTGCCCGCGCTGATCATCACGGAGAAGAAAAAGAGTGAATAGATGCCGGTGAATCGTGAACCGCTTGGCGCAATCACCATTCACTCGCTATCACCTATTGCGCTTTACTGCGCCAAAGCAGGCAGCCCGGGTTAATTCATGGCACGGATAGACAAGGCGGTTCTACTCGCAGCCGGGCGTGGCACGCGGATGCGTGAACTGACCGTTGATCTTCCCAAACCGATGATCGAGGTACGTGGCAAGCCGGTTTTGCAGCACATCGTAGAGGGATTACGCGACGCGGGCGTACGCCAGTTTCTCGTCATCGTAGGTTATCGCGCCGATGCGGTGCAAAATTTCTTTGGCGACGGTTCTCGTTACAACATCGAAATACAATATGCAACCCAAGTTGTGCAGGATGGAACCGGACGCGTTGTCGATCTCGCCCGCAATTTCGCCGGCGATTCACCGTTTGTTTTGAATTATGGCGATATTCTGGTCGATCCGGCAAACTATAAACGACTTCTTGATCTTCCCCACGATATCGAAGCGATTATTAGTGTGACGCGCGGCGAAGATACAAGCAAGGGCGGCGCCGTTTTTCTGAACGATCAAATGGAACTTGTCGATCTTCGCGAGAAAGCAAAACCGGGCGAAGAAAGCAGCCCGTGGTATAACGCCGGCATTTACACTTTTCGACCGAGCATTTTCGAATTCACCGCAAAGTTGAAACCGTCACCGCGCGGCGAGTACGAATTGACCGATGCGATTCGCGATCTCGCGCGCTCGGGAAAAAAAGTGAAAGCCTTCGAGCTCACAGGGGGATGGGCAGACGTGCGCGATCCCGAAATTCTCGCGCGCTTGAATCAGACGCAACCACCTGGAGGGATGAGCGCGGCCTCGTCCTAAGAATAATTGGACGTCACAGAGGGCGTCCCTCTTTTGCAATTTTCGGCACGCCAATCGCCCGCCAAATAATCATCACTGGTGAACAACCGTTGAGATCTACCAGTAGGGCTCAAGTCATTACCCAGTTAACCCGCTAGCTACTCAGTGGTCTCGACTGGCTCTTCACCAATCTCTTCTTCGATTTCGCGCTGCCATTCGCGCGAAAGCCAGGGCCGGAGGAATCCGTAGAGTAGATAAGCAAGGAACAGCACCGCCGGCATCCATTCGTAATTCATGACAGTCAAAATGAAGATGAGACTGATGATAAGAAAACGCGGGATCGACTTTTTTGTCTTCCAATTCAGCGCCTTGAAGCTCGGATACTGGAAACGGCTGAACATCATAAATGAAAGAAAAAGCATCAGCGGCGGCAGCACGAATTTCCAGTTGCCGAGGTGATGTTCGCCCTCGGCCAGCCAGAGCAGAAAGAGAGTGATGGAGGCGATGAGGCCAGCCGCAGCGGGAATGGGGAAGCCGGTGAAATTCTGTTTGTTATCTGTGTCGGCCCCTTCATGGTTGGCAGACGCGGTGTTGAAGCGCGCCAGACGCAGCGCGCCGCACGCGAGGTAGATGAACGCGATAATCCAGCACGCGCGCGGAAATTCCTGCAGGACGATGCGGTAAACCATCAGAGCAGGCGCGACGCCGAATGAAACAATGTCGGCCAAGGAATCGAATTCGCGACCAAACATGCTCTCATGTCCGCCGAGGCGTGCAAGCCGGCCATCGAGTAGATCAAAAAAACAGGCGGCGAGAATGAACCAGATGGCGATATGAAAGAGATCGCCCGCGGCGTCCGAATTGGAACTTTGGAGTAACGCGCCCTCGAGAATTTTGAGCGTAGCGGTAAAGCCGCAAAACAAATTCCCTGCCGTCATTAGATTCGGCAATAGATAAATCTTGGAATGATTCTGTTCGCTCATTGATCGGACAGTTGGGCAATGATTGTCGATCCGCCGAGCACGTGATCCCCCACTCCCACCACCACAGTGGCGGTGAGCGGTAAATATACTTCCGTTCGCGAACCGAAGCGAATCATTCCGAAGCGCTCACCTCTTTTTAATTCGTCGTCGATTTTCGCCCATGCTACGATGCGTCTCGCAATCGCCCCGGTTAGTTGCCGGACTACGATTGTGACGCGCGGGTTTTGAAAAGCCCAAGTCATTGATTCGTTCTTTTCGGAGCAGTCAGTGCGGCGCGCATCGACACAGAGCCCTTCTCGATGTTGCTGGTAAGTGATGCGGCCATCGATCGGCGCGCGGTTGGTATGGACGTCAAAGATCGACAAGAAGATCCCGACACGACGCGTCTTTGCTTTCAAAATTTCATTTTCATCCAGCTCAACGATATCCGTGATCCTTCCATCAGCCGCAGCCACGACGAGATTCGGGTCTGACGGTACAGTGCGATTTGGGTCGCGAAAAAATGCGAGCGTGCAAAAAAGTAGCAGAAGAAAAAACAGCAATAACCAAACTGTCAGAAGCGAACCAACGATCGCGAAAGCCGCGAGAATCGCAAAGATCCAGCGTGCTTCCAGGAGGGTTTGAAGGCGCATCGGCTAGCTATTTTCCGATTCCAAAACGAGCTGGTCAAGACAATGAAAATCGAGGCCTTCGGGTGGTCGACAAGAACCACAACATCTGGGTTTCGGCCTTGGCCTGCCTCCAACCGGTAGGGGAAAATTAGTCGCGTGAACCACGAGATTATTAGTTGTTTCTGAGGCATTTTTAGGTATTCTCTTTGTTGGGCCATTCGAGGCCTGCATATGCCGCAAGCTCAAGACGAAATTCCGGTCGACAAATTGCCTCCAAATCGCGCGACCGGAATCGGCGCGGCACAAAAATACGACGCCGCGCAAATCGACAAACTGGAGGGCCTCGAGGCGGTTCGCAAACGGCCCGGCATGTTTATCGGGGACCCTGATGAGCGGGGTCTGCACCATTTGGTTTTTGAAGTGCTTGATAACTCAATCGACGAGCATCTCGCTGGATTCTGCACCAAAATTGAAGTCGTTGTTCATGTCGATGGGTCTGTATCGGTGCGGGACAATGGCCGGGGTATTCCTGTGGACATTCATCCAAAATGGAAGATGCCGGCGGTTGAGCTGGTTCTGACGAATTTGCACGCAGGCGGAAAATTCGGACAAGGCGCTTACAAATATTCCGGAGGTTTACACGGCGTCGGTGCAAAATGCACGAACGCGCTTTCCGAATGGTTCAAAGTGGAAGTGTCCCGAGATGGCAGTGTTTATCACATGGCCTTTGCCAAGGGCAAAACAACCGACAAACTCACGGTCATCGGTGAAGTCAAAAATAAAAAGACAACTGGAACACTCATCACGTTTTTGCCCGATCCGACGATCTTCACGATCACGACCGAATTTAAGTTTGAGCGGCTCGCGACACGGTTGCGCGAGTTGGCGTTTCTTAATCCTGGTCTCGAGATCACGCTGA